>Ga0208316_1000204_pt1 | contig 64788 bp, 56 predicted proteins | sample MalvireepMed_231_FD_184240 | JGI IMG/M metagenome (GOLD analysis project Ga0208316, IMG submission 184240) | Marine viral communities from the Global Malaspina Expedition - Malaspina viral metaG DeepMed_231 (SPAdes) (version 2) | ecosystem: Environmental > Aquatic > Marine > Oceanic | place... | reverse complement strand
ACGCCCCACGCCCCACGCCCCACGCCCATATTCTATTTTCTTCTTACTGTGTTTCTAAAAATAACTTTTTCGAATATCTGCTAGGCGGCACAATGCCTCTCATATTGTTCGGTTATGTCAGTTGAGTGGGCTTGAGAAAGGATGTGGGGTTATGTCGCTGGATGCTTGGATTGCAGTAGGAGTCGTGCTGACTATCTTCCCGTTGATGGCGTTGTCACGCCTAGGGCCAGATATCATTTTAATGGGCGCGATGGTGGTGCTGATGACGCTTGGCGTGATTGACCCACAGCAGGCGCTGGGTGGATTCTCTAATAGTGGCCTGTTTACTGTAGCGTTTATGTACGTGCTGGTGGCCAGTATTCGTGAAACGGGCGGTATCGATCTTATTATTCGCTATGTGCTGGGGCGGCCAACCAGCGAGCGCGGCGCGCTAACACGTCTATTGTTACCTGTGGCATCGCTCAGCGGTTTTCTCAATAACACCCCGGTGGTGGCGACGTATATTCCCGCCGTCATGAGCTGGAGCCGCCGTGTGCGGCTTTCCCCACAGCGCTTGCTCATGCCGCTGAGCTTTGCCTCTATTTTAGGGGGCACGATAACGCTATTTGGTACCAGCACTAACTTGGTAGTGCATGGGCTACTGATCGAGCATTACCCTGATTTGGCCATGGGGTTATTCGACTTGGCGTGGGTAGGCATTCCGGTCGCGGTAGCGGGCTTGGCTTATCTTATTTTCTTTGCCCCACGTTTATTACCCGCCCGTGGCGGCACGGCTAAAGCCTTTGCTAACCCTCGCGAGTTCACTATTGAAATGGAAGTAGACCCGGCAGGGGTACTAGTCGACCGCACGGTCGAAGAGGCCGGGCTGCGCCACTTGCAGGAACTGTTCCTTGTCGAGATTGAGCGCGCCGGTAACGTGGTCAGTGTAGTTGGACCCGGGGAGCAGCTCAAAGGTGGGGATCGTTTGGTGTTTGTGGGCACCTCGGATGCCGCTGTAGAGCTTCAGCAGATCCGTGGGCTGATCCCCTCACGGGATGGCGCGTCGAGTCTGGAGAAGGAGTTCAAAGAGCGCCGTTTGGTCGAGGCGGTGGTCTCCAATCAGTGCCAGTTTATTGGTCAGCGGATTCGTGATGGTCGATTTAGAACGCTATACGGCGCCGCCGTGCTGGCGATTTGCCGCGGCGGCGAGCGCGTGACGGGGAACCTTGGACAGGTACGCCTGCAGCCTGCCGATGTATTGCTGTTAGAGGCGCGCCCGCCGTTTATCGAGCGCCATCGGCAGTCGAAAGATTTCTTACTGATCAGTGAGCTAAACGGCTCTGCGCGGCCCATTCATGAGAAGGCCCCGCTGGCCTGGGGGATTTTGCTAGGTGCGGTGCTGCTGGCTGCGTTTGGTGTTCTGAGTATGCTTAATGCCGCCATGCTGGGGGCGGCGATGGCACTGCTGACCGGCTGCTGCACAGTGGGCGCGGCTAAGCGGGGCTTAGATACTCAGGTGTTATTAACCATTGCCGCCTCGTTTGGGGTGGGGGCAGCGTTACAGTCGTCAGGTGCAGCGGATGCCATGGCAGGCAGCGTGCTGTCGTGGGTGGCAGGCAGCCCGTGGTTGCTGCTGATGGGTACCTACTGCGTGGTGGCGCTACTCACGGAGCTAGTGACCAACAACGCCGCGGCGGTGATTATTTTTCCGGTGGTCATGGCTGCCGCAGAGAGCCTTGGGGTGAGCCCCATGCCATTTGTGGTGGCTGTGATGTTTGCTGCCTCGGCCAGTTTTCTGACCCCGATCGGCTACCAAACCAACTTGATGGTGCATGGTCCTGGTGGCTATCGAGTCAGTGATTTTTTACGTGTTGGTGGTGGTTTAAACTTACTGACCGGTGTGATTGCGGTCACGCTGATTCCATTGGTGTGGCCGTTTTAAGCGGTTAGTGTCTCGCTCCCCGCGCTGCTTTACGCTAGGGTGACGCTTTTAATATCAGTAAGGAAATAACCCATGACAGCCCCAGGCGAACTGATTATTGAGCCAAAAAATGGTCAACCCGCCGATGCGTGTGTGTTTATTATTCATGGCCTAGGTGCCGATGGGCATGATTTCGAGCCGCTAGTACCTGCCCTGGCACTGCCGGAAAACGCGCATGTGCGTTTTATTATGCCCCATGCTCCGCGCCTGCCGGTCACCATTAACGGCGGTATGGTGATGCCTGCTTGGTACGACATTCTGGCGATGGATTTGGGCCGCCGGGTTGATGAAGTTCAGCTGAAAAAATCCGCTGAGCGTATTCAGGCGCTGATTCAAGAGCAGATCGATCAGGGTATCGATAGCCAGCGGATCATCGTGGCAGGTTTCTCCCAAGGCGGCGCGGTGGCGTATCAGGCTGCGCTCTCGTTCCCGCAGCCGCTAGGCGGGCTGCTGGCGATGTCGACCTACTTTGCTACTGCCGATAGCATCGAGCCTGCCGAGGCTAACCGTCAGGTGCCGATTGAAGTTCATCACGGTAACTTCGACCCCATCGTGCCTGAAACCTTGGGCCGTAGCGGCGTTGAGCGTTTAAAAGCCATGGGTTACAGCGTCAACTATCGCCAGTACCCCATGGCACATGCATTGTGTCCGCAGCAGGTCAACGATATCGGCAAATGGCTAAGCGAGCGGCTGGGTTAAGGGGAGAGCAGTAGGCGTTCGGTGCCTTTGATAGTACGCTGCTGCTATTAATACCGCGGCAAGGGACAGGCAGAGGCACATGATAGCGTCTATCGATACCGTTGAAAGTGGGTTAGCCGTTTGTCTACTGATGACCGCCATTGGGTGCTTATTCGATCGCCACCTATTAAGGGCGTGTTGGCTTTTGGTGCTATTTGCGCTGTTGATGAGTGCAGCGTGGTGGTACCTGAACGCCCCGTGGCTGGCCTTGGTGGAAGTGATATTAGGGAGTGCGCTCACGGGGGGTGGCTTTATTTACGTCTTACGCACACTGCCCAGTCAGAGGCTATGGATGCCTCGTTATGATCGTACGCGCGTCGAGTGGCCACACCGTTTGACGAAGGGGCTGCTCATCATTGCCTGGAGTATCATGCTAGGCGTGGCGACTCAGTTTCTATTACCTGATATGGCGCTTTCACTGACAGCGCATCCGCTTATTTTGTCCTCTGTGGTCATTGTATCGTTGGGAATGGGGGCGTTTGCTTTACACCACCATCTGATGCGCCGCTTGATGGCCTTTAATGTGCTTGGATCGGGCGTTTTCTTGATGCTCGCAGGCATGGCGGGTACGTCACCCAGCGCCCAGGCGCTCATCACGGTGGGGTTGCTCATCGCTTGGCTGGGGTCGCTATTGGGGGTTTTACTCCTTCGCCAGCTAGTGCACCAGGAAGGTAGCGCCGCCCTCAACGATGAATATGCCCCTGTAAGGCCGCCTTCATGATCTGGCGCTTTGGTCTGTACGACAATACCTTTGATCCCTTATGGATGACGGACTGGGCACTCGCCGCTGTCCTACTGCTGCCGATGGTGTTTGGTGCGCTCGGAGCCGTGTTTCGCCCCTCTCGTTTGCTGCCGGTGGCCTTGGCCTGCTTGCCGATTTTACTGGCTGGAGGGGTCATGGTATTGGACTACCAACAGGTCGGATTGCTGCGTTGGCAGTGGGAGGTGGCGGGTATCGAGCTAACGCTGCGCTTGAGTGGCCTTAGTGCTCTAATGCTCTTGATTACCCAGTGGACGGCCGCCGCCGTTGCTGTTTATACCCCTGGCTATCTCCGCCTAACGCTCCCTAATGCCAGCGTCCGTTGGTTATGGCCATTAATGGGGTTGCTCGTTAGTGCGCTTTCACTGATTTGGCTGGCGGCGGATCTGTTGATTCTGTATGCCGCGCTGGAGTCAATGGGACTCGCGGCCGTGGGGATGTTGCTGTTGTCGGGTAAGTCTGCGGCGCTACAGGCCGGTATGCGTTACCTCCTTTTGGCTCTGGTGGGGTCGCTCGCGTTTTTACTGGGCGTTGCCCTATTAATGAGTCAATGGGGAACGTTAGATTTAATCGCACTTGAAGCACGGGTGGAGCCAGAGCCCCTTACTTGGGTTGCAGCAGCCCTTATAGGCGCGGGGCTTGCCTTAAAGGCGGCGCTATTCCCTTTGCATGGTTGGCTAACCCCCGTACACGAGAATGCTTGGACGCCGGTCAGTGCACTGCATGCAGCGCTCGTCATTAAGGCTTCGCTCTATATTTTAATGATGCTGTGGGGCATCTTGCTGCCGGAGACGCTGTTTGCTCCCCGTTTGGTGGCCTGGTTGGGCATGTTGGCGATTGTTTGGGGTGGATTGGTGGCCTGGCGAGCCGATTCACTCAAAACGTTGATTGCCTCTTCCACTGTGGGCCAGTTGGGCTATTTGATGGTGGCCTTTCCTCTGGTATTAGGTCCCAATATCGCACCGCTGCCTTTGTCGCTGGCATGGGACGGGTTTTGGTTACATTTGATGGGACACGCACTAGCCAAAGCCGCCATGTTTATGGCGGCAGGCAATTTGATCATTGCCACGGGTGAAAGCTCACTGAAAGCGCTGGCAGGAACCAGTCGTCGGCTGCCACTTTCGCTACTTATCTTTGGCATGGCAGCGGTTACGTTAATGGGGCTACCTCCCAGCGCTGGCTTTACGGCAAAGTGGCTCTTGCTTCAATCCATGGTGCTGACTCAGCAATGGTTAGCCGTGGCTGCCCTACTGGCAGGCACGCTATTGACGGCTGCCTACGTGTTTCGCGTATTTCGCTACTCGTTTGATGAAACCGCACCGCGACACGATTATCAGCCGCTTGCGCCCGGCATGGATGCCGTTGCTCTGTGTTTGGCGGTAGCAGCCTTTGCGCTTGGCTTACTCGCCCACTTTCCGCTGGGGTTGCTGCATGGAGGTGGTGCATGAACGCGGCTTGGTTACCCCTGACGACGCTGGCAACCTCCTTATTCGCGGCGGTGATTATTTTCTCGTTGCCAGAAGAGGCTCGACGTGTCCGCACGTACATCAACTTACTGGCGGCGGTCGCTAAAATTCTCCTAGTGATAGTGATGGTCGGGCGTGTTTCAGAAGGCTATGAAGACACCTTTAGCTTTCAAATCGTGGGAGGCGTTGATTTTGTGCTGCGGGCGGATGCCCTCGGCGTTATGTTTGCGGGTCTTTCGTCACTGCTGTGGCTATGCACGACGATTTACGCGATTGGGTACTTGGAAGGGGCGGCCAATCGGAAGCGTTTCTTTGGCTTCTTCAGCCTGTGTGTCACCAGTACGCTAGGGGTTGCCCTGTCGGGAAACTTGTTTACCTTCCTGATTTTCTACGAAATGCTGACACTCTCAACTTACCCGCTCGTGGTGCACGCGGGTTCAGCAAAAGCCTTAGCGGCCGGTCGAGTGTATTTGCGTTACACCCTCACGGCGGGCGTTGTGCTGCTGCTAGGCGTTGTCTTGCTATACAGCTTAACCAACGATCACTCTTTTGCGTCAGAGCAAGGGTTGTCCCCCTACCTGGATGATCACCGTGGTTTGCTAACCCTTATTTTTGCGCTGCTGGTCGGTGGCTTGGCGGTGAAGGCAGCCATGGTACCGCTGCATGGCTGGCTGCCCAGGGCGATGGTGGCACCGGCGCCGGTGAGTGCATTGCTGCATGCCGTTGCTGTGGTAAAAGCCGGTGCGTTTGGCATTTTGCGTGTCATATACGACCTATACGGCATTGAACTTAGTGTGGAGTTGGGCGTCACCACCGTGCTGGCCGTCGCTGCGTCTATCACCATTATTTATGGGTCGCTGCGGGCGATTGCCCAAGAGGAGTTAAAGCCACGCTTGGCGTTTTCGACGATTAGCCAAGTTTCCTATGTGGTATTAGGCGTTAGCTTGTTTGGCCCTTTCGGGACGATAGGCGCGCTGGCGCATTTGCTTCACCAAGGCCTGATGAAAGTGACGCTGTTCTTTTGTGCTGGCAATTATGCAGAAGAGCTGGGGATTCATCGCCTTGATGAAATGGACGGTGCAGGCAAGCGCATGCCATTGACTAGCCTAGCGTTTACGGTGGGGGCGCTAGGGATGATCGGGTTGCCACCGACCGCTGGGTTCATTACTAAATGGTACCTAGGCATGGGCGCTATCGAGGCAGATATGTACTGGGTAGTGGCCGTGCTAGTAGCAAGCAGTACGCTGAATGCGATTTATTTTCTCCCTATCGTACATCGCCTCTGGTTCCGTGAAGGGCCGGCCCATGGTAAGGGGCAATGGCCTAAAGAGCAGCCATTAGGGCGGCTGGAAACCCACGGATGGCTGTTGTGGCCAGCGGTATTGACGGCCGTCATTAGTATAGGGGCAGGTTTGTTGGCTGGGTTGCCATTTAGTCCGTTGGATTGGGCAACGCGCGTAGCCGTTGGGGAGTACCTGCCATGAGTTCACTGCTGTTGGTCGTGGCCTTACTCTGGCCGCTTTTCGTGGCAGGCAGCACCGTATGGTGCGCTTACCGAGTCCCTGTTCAACAGCGTCATTTCATTTCGATGCTGTGGGTAAGTGCTGCCTGGCCTGCTTTACTGCTGGCGTATGCGGGTGACGTGCAGTGGACCATGGATGCTTGGATGTTAGGTGGGTATTGGGAGCTGAATGCGCTCAGCCGACCGTGGCTAGCCTTTACTGCTCTGCTTTGGAGTATGGCGGCGTTTCATGCGCGAGGTTACTTCGCCGATGAGCAGCGTCAGGCACAAGGAGGGAATGCGTCGGCACAACGGCGTTTACAGCGTTTAACCTTACTGTGGCCGCTAACCTTGCTGGGCAACATTCTTCTGATAGTTGCCCAGGATATTGCCAGTTTTTATTTTGGCTTTGCGCTGATGACCTTCGCTGCGTATGCGCTGGTAGTGCATAACGGCACTCCGGCTGCGAAGCTGGGGGCTAAGGCCTATCTTGTGCTGGCCGTTATCGGTGAAGGTTTGATATTAGGTGGTTTTCTCTGGGCCGCAGGCACCTCGGATACGTTAACACTCAAAGGCGTGCGCGATACCCTGGCCACGGCAGACCATGGTGCGTGGATGGCGCTATTGCTGTGGCTGGGTTTAGGCGTGAAAGCGGGGGTGATTGGGCTGCATGTTTGGTTACCATTAGCGCACCCCGTGGCTCCCGCGCCCGCCAGCGCTGTCCTCAGCGGCGCCATGATCAAGGCAGGCTTGTTGGGTTGGTTGACCGTGTTGCCGTTGGGAATGGAGTCGCTATCTCCTGCCATGATGCAGTTTGGCAATGTCGTATTGGTGGCAGGGTTTGCAGCAGCATTTGGTGCGGCCCTGTACGGCATTTGGCAGTCGCATCCAAAAGCAATTTTGGCCTACTCCAGTATCAGCCAAATGGGCATGTTAACGGCGTTAGTGGGTGTGGGAATCGTCGTGCCAGCGGTATGGCCGGCCTTGCTACCTGCCATCATTTTGTTTGCGGGTCACCATGCGTTAGCGAAGGGCGCTCTCTTTATGGGTACCAGTGTGAGTGAGCATATGCCCAAGTGGCCCACCTCGCTGCTGTTTCTTTTGATTGCTCTACCGGGCATTTCGCTGACAGGCGCACTCGCGGCAGGCATGTTCAGCAAGTGGGGGGTGAAGCATGCGCTCTATGAGTTCGAGCAGGAGCGCATTATCGCACTATTGACTTGGGCGGCGATGGGCACGGCCGCGCTGGTGACGGTCTGCGTGTGGCGACAATGGCAGCAGCGGCAGCGAGGAAACAGCCATTCGTTTCAGTGGGGGGCGTGGCTAGCGGCATTGATCGCTGCGCTAATGACACCGCTGTGGCTGCCGTTACCGGAGGGGAGTGTGATCGCTCCTCCCTTGAACGAGTGGTTGGGCATTATTTGGCCTTTTCCGGTAGGCGTTGTCGGCATGGCGTTAGGCTTGTTGGCGCTGCGCCGCTTTGATGTGCCAACGCCACCTGCCGGGGATTGGTGGTGGGGATACCATTCCCTTGCCACTCTAGGCTTGAGCGCCGCACGCTTACTGGCCGCGCGATGTGGAAGAGGTAAAACAACCTCCGTGGCGCTGGCGCTGAAGGGTGAGCGTTGGGTCATGAAGGGGTTGTTGCGCGGACTATCAGTGGAGTCATGGATGCGCCAGCATGGTGGAGGCTTGATGATGGCGTTGGCCGTTCTCCTGGCACTTTTGCTCATTTGGGAGGGACAGTAGTGGGGCAACAAGCAAGAGAGCCATTGGGTGAGCGTGGCCGAAGTGCCGATGTGCCCAACGATATTCCAAAGCGTGGTTGGCAGGATATTGCGTGGCGCGTCGTGCGCGCCGCGCGCCGAGACCGGGTCACCATGTTTGCCGCAGGGGTGGCGTTTTACGCGCTGCTGGCGCTGTTTCCGACCATTGCGGCGGTGATTTCGGTGTGGGGGCTACTGTTCGATCCTGTCGAGGCGGGGCGGCAGCTCTATACGATCAGCCGCTTCATGCCGCCGGACGCGGCCAACTTGATCGATCAGCAAGCGCAAGACGTGGTCGAGAGCATCGAGTCGGGTAATGTCCTGACTGCGCTGGCGGGGCTGCTCATTGCCATGTTCATTGCCTCGAAAGCGGTCTCGGTGCTGGTCATTGGGCTCAACGCGGTATATGGCGAGCAAGAACAGCGTTCACTGCTTTATCGAGGGGTGGTCCTCGTTTCGCTGACATTTGGCTTGATTTGCATGACGCTGGTCTCCTTGGGATTCATCGCCATTGTGCCAGCGCTAGTGGACCGATTGATGATCGAGCCTCCTATGGATCGAGTGCTGCAGTGGCTACGCTGGCCTGCGCTGCTGGTATTGATGAGCCTGCTGATCGCACTGCTCTACCGTTTTGCACCTTATCGCCGCTCACCGCAGTGGCGTTGGCTGAGTTACGGCACGCTGTTTGCGACGCTTATGTGGCTGCTGGGCTCGGGAGGGTTGTCACTCTACGTGCGCTACTTTTCGACTTTTAGCGAACTGTACGGCTCGATAGGTGCGGTGGTGGCTCTGATGCTGTGGTTTTGGTTGTCAGCATTTGTCGTGCTGTTTGGTGCGGAGCTTAATAGTGAAATGGAACGCCAAACCTGTCATGACACCACCGTGGGTGAAGCGCGTCCTCTAGGCGAGCGCGAGGCGTTTGCTGCCGATACCATTGGCGTCGAAAACCCTTGGAATAGTGACAATACCGCAAGAAAGTGACCACCGTGCGATTAAGAGACCGATCGTGCCACCGCCCAGCGAGCTGGGCGGTGAAGGTTAACGGTAGAGGCGAATAGAGCGCTACAAAAGCTCCTCGGCGGCCAGTGCCAAACGGGAGCGTTCAACGCTTTTCAAGGTGATATGCCCAGCATGGGGCCAATCTCTAAACCGTTCTACTACGGCGGCCATGCCGCAGGTGTTGGCGGTGAGGTAGGGTGTGTCGATCTGCCCGACGTTGCCCAAGCAGACAATCTTGGTGTTACGCCCGGCGCGGGTGACCAGCGATTTAAGCTGTTTAGGGGTGAAGTTTTGCGCCTCGTCGATGATCAAAAAGGTGTCGTTCAGGGTGCGCCCGCGCATGAAGCTGGGCGAGCGGATTTGTACCCTAGAGCCGATCAGCTGTCGCGTGGCGCCGTTGTCCCAGCTCGACTCCCCCTCGTCGTTGCGCAGCAGGTTATCCATATTGTCGTGGAAGGCCCCCATCCACGGCGACATCTTCTCTTCTTCGGTACCTGGTAAGAAACCAATATCCTCCCCCATAGGGATGGGCGCGCGGGTGAAGACGATACGCTCAAAGCGTTTGGCGTCCAAGGTCTGCTGGAAGGCCGCCGCCAGGGTCATAAACGTTTTGCCGGTGCCCGCGTTACCGGCAATGGTGACAAGGTCAATCTCGGGGTCCATCAACAGGTTGAGGGTAAAGTTCTGGCGGCTATCGTGAGCGTGGACGCCCCACACACCAGCATGGTGACGGTAGTTGGTGAGCAGCTGAAGCCGGGCAGAGGAGGGCGAAATCTCGCGCACAATAGCCTCGAACTCTGCGCCGTTTTCGCTATCAGAAACCAACATGCCGACATGCCAGTGGCGGGGCATATTGCCGCTGAGTTGGTAGAAGGTATGGTGGCCGATGCGTTCGACGGTCACTTCAACGTTGAGCGCTTCCCATAGCGACGCGCCATCCTGCCCGGCCGAGGCGTACACTTGGGCACCTTCAATCATCGCATCGCTATCGGAGAAGGCGCGATCATTCAGGTAGTCTTCCACCGGCACTTTTAGTGCGGCGGCTTTTACCCTGAGGTTAATGTCTTTCGTGATGAGAATGACCGACGCATCCGGGCGTTCGTCACGCAACCGGCAGGTTTCTGCCAGGATTCGGTTGTCGGGGCTATCGTCTAGCGAGTCGAAAGGCTTTAAGTCGTTGTAGCACAGAAAGTGTAGGCGGCCGGATTCTCCGCTGATACGGGGAATGGGGATGCCTTTCTGGATTTCATCGAAGGTAACCTGATTGGTCAGGTCGGAAAGGGTGCGGCTGATTTGCCTTGCCGTACGGGCGATTTCGCGGATGCCGTTTTTGTGCTTGTCCAGCTCTTCAAGCACGGTCATAGGGATAACCACATCATGCTCATCAAAATGATAGAGCGCAGTGGGGTCGTGGATCAGGACATTCGTGTCTAGGACATACAGCCTAGTCGCTTTCTTATCGAGTCGTACCATCGCGGAAACTACTCCTTGGTTGACGGCAACATCGACACTGGCAGACGCACTTTACGCTTAGATGACACGTGCCTGTGTCGGTTCTCTAGCGTGTCCTTTCTCCTTATATTCCGTTTTTTAGTTCAGCAATTTCTAACAGCGTGGAATGCATTTGGGATTTTCGCCACTCCTTAATTTCAACGTTGCTATGGGGGTAAGTCCTATTAGCGAGTCGTCCCTAAAAAGCGTGTGACGTTTGTGAGTAATGCAGTGGCGACCACCCCAAGGCTCTCGCCTTCCACGTAACGGTAGTAGTGGCTTTCCAGCAGCAGGTCGTGGTTGAGCGCACACAGCGTGTGATTGGTTAAGGCGTCTTTAACCAGCGGGTAAGGCAGTAGCGCCCAGCCGGTTCCGTTAATTACCGCATCGCGAATCACCTCGAACATGGTCAGGCCCAGATAGTTGGTGGAGAACAGCGCCTCGCTCACCAATTTGTCGCCTTGGTCGAAGGTCAGGCATACCTGGGTGTACTGTGCCAAATCATCTTTGGTGACGTTGGGCAGGCGACTGAGTGGATGCCCAGGTGCCGCCACGAGACTCATGCTCACCGGGGCAAGGTTGCTGGCGTTCACCGAGGCCCCTTCAGCGGTGTAGAGCCCAAAGGCAATATCCACCGTTTGGCGCAGCACGAACTGGGCATGCTCCTGAGGTGGGAGCAGGTATACCGAAATGGCCGTGAGCGGGTAGCGCTGCTTCAGGTCGTGCATGACCTGTCGCCAAAACGCTTCGGGCAGCGCGTCGTCCCGCGCGATGCAGAGCTGGCTCTCAACGCCCTGCAAATGCTGCTGGCAGTGCTTGTTGATGCGGTTGGCACTGGTCAGTAGGCGGTAGCAGTCGGGTAGTACGCTTTCCCCCACCGCCGTTAGCTGCAAGCTGTTACCCGAGCGCTCAAACAGTGCCACACCCAGGCTATCTTCCAGTGCATTGACGGAGGCACTGAGCGTGCTGCGCTTTATGCCGGTATGCCGGGCAGCAGCGGCAAACGAACCGTGTTCTGTGACATCAATAAACGCCTGCACCTGTTCTGCGCGCATGAGAGCCACCTTATGAAAACCCTTTGAGCGCCAATATAATTGGCGCTGAGCGATTGGTGAAGCGTTAGTGTACTCACTATGATGGCCTGCGTTTACTATCCTCTTATTGGAGCAACCCGCGTGACCCCCTTTGTCGCCGAGCGCCGAGCGCTTAGATTTTCCGCCATTTCTGCCAGCCTATTTGCCTTTACCGGGCTTGCCTTAGGCCTTGCCAGTGGCTCAATTACGATACTCTTCGATAGTGGCTATTCGCTATTAAGTTTAGTGCTGGCATCGCTGTCGCTGTTTGCACTTCAGCAGGCCCGCAAACCCGCGGATGATCACTACCCCTTTGGGCGGCTAACGGTAGAACCGCTAGCCGTGCTGCTCAAAGGCGTGGTGATTGCGCTAGTGTGTCTGTTTTCGCTGGTCTCAGCGCTCTGGAGCCTGACTCAGGGTGGACGTTTGGTCACGCTGGACTTGGCGCTGATGTTTGGCGTGGTCAACGTGACGGGGTGTTTGCTGACTTGGTGGTGGTTAAACCAGTACGCCAAGGTCGCGCAATCTTCACTACTGGCGGCGGAGCTGCGCCAATGGCAGATGGATACCTGGCTCAGTGCTGCCGTGATGCTGGGCTTTGCCCTCACATGGGGGCTTACGCTCTCGCCATGGGCACACTTGGCGCGTTTTGCCGATCCGGTGATGGTGCTGATTATTGCGGGTTACTTCCTGCCCATGCCGATTCGCATGGTAAAAGGGGCGCTGCGTGAGCTGATGTTTGGCGAACCGGTAGGCAGCGTCCGCCAGGAGGTGGTCCAGGAAGTCGCGGATTTCGATATTGCCGATGACGATGTGCGCCTAGCGCAGGTGGGCAGTTTTTTAATGGTCGATATTCAGCTGGATAAACAGCAGATTGACGACGCCGAAGAGATCGTCGAGAGCGTAGAACAGCACTGTAAGCTGCGTAATCTGCGTCCGGTGACGAGTATTACACTGGTTACATAGTGGCCGAATCAAAAACTATTGACGCTATTGCAGTTGGGGTGATATTTAGCGCTACCGACAATTGGTGTCGGCTTAACACTGCACTTTTGAGGGTTGCAAAAACATGCCATTGCGCCGCTGTTTGCCCTTACGCTGGGTACCCTCCATCTCTTCCAACTCCTCTTCGCTCATCGAGTCATACATCCCTTTCGAGGCGTCATACAGCTCGCTTGGCTTGGTCTCACCGCGCTTAGCCGAGAGGGCAGCCCCGGCGGCTTTCTGCTGTGCTTTGGAGGTGGCTTTCATTTTGCGACTCCTGTCAGTTGACTTCCGTTACTTGCTCACGTTATTAAGCCTAGCAGTGGGTACTAATGTTTTCAGATAGTCTGGCGCGTTTAACTTAAGAGACCTCCATGACACCGGCAATCAACAGCGCAAGGCACGCAGGTATTGCGTTTCAGCTCCATGAGTATCAGCACGATAATGCCGCTCCCTCTTATGGGCTGGAAGCGGCTGAAAAACTCGGCGTCACGGCTGAACAAGTCTTCAAAACCCTGGTGGTAAGCCTGGATGGCAAGCAATTGGCCGTGGGGATTGTGCCGGTGAATAGCCAGCTTGGTTTAAAGCAGATTGCCAAAGCCGCCGGGGCAAAAAAGGCCGTGATGGCGGCGCCTGAGATTGTCGAGCGCACTACCGGCTACGTACTGGGCGGCGTTAGCCCGCTGGGCCAGAAAAAGCGCCTGCCGACGTTCATTGATGCCTCGGCACAAGCGTGGTCGACGCTTTACGTGAGTGCTGGTCGGCGAGGGTTAGAAATCGAACTCTCGCCGGAGGACCTCGCTGCACTCAGCCAGGGCCGTTTCGCAGCGCTCTCTGCATAGAACGATACGCATCGGGTTAAGTGCCTGGCAAAGCAGGAGAGGGCGCTTTCTGGTATGGTGCTTCCATCAATCGGATCGCTGGGCACCGCCGCCCCTTCAGGAATTTTTTGTGTCAGATACCTCTTTTGCCTCCCTTGCCCTCTCGCCCGCGCTGCTGAGCACGCTCGACTCTCTGGGCTATCACGACATGACGCCCGTTCAGGCGCAGAGCCTGCCGCCCATGCTGGTGGGGCGCGATGTGATGGCGCAGGCCAAAACGGGCTCGGGTAAAACCGCCGCGTTTGGTTTGGCGCTGTTGTCACAGCTGCGTGTAGAAGCCTTCAGCGTACAGGGCTTGGTGCTGTGCCCCACCCGCGAACTGGCCGATCAGGTCGCCGAGGAGCTGCGACGCCTGGCGCGGGGCATGCCCAACGTCAAAGTACTCACACTGTGTGGCGGCGCGCCCTTTGGGCCGCAGCTCGCCTCGCTGGAGCACGGTGCGCATATCGTGGTGGGCACGCCGGGGCGGGTGGACGAGCACTTGCGCAAAGGCTCGCTCACGCTTGGGTCGCTGGCCGTGCTGGTGCTGGACGAAGCCGACCGTATGCTGGACATGGGCTTTCAGGTCACCATCGACGACATCATCGCCGATACCCCCACTGACCGACAAACGCTGCTGTTCAGCGCGACGTTTCCCGATGAGCGGGAGGGGCTGGCAGCCATGACCCGCGGCGTGCTGCGCGACCCGGTCAGTGTCAAGGTGGCAGAGACCCACGATGCCACGACCATCGAGCAGCACTTTTACCGTGTGTCCCATGACGACGACCGTTTTGCTGCGTTGATCGAGCTGCTGCTTGCCACGCGACCTACCACTAGCGTGGTGTTCTGTAATACCAAGCGGGAAACCCAGGCCGTGGCCGATGGCTTGGTCGATGCGGGATTTAGCGCCGTCGCCTTGCACGGCGATCTCGAGCAGAAAGACCGCGACCGGCTGCTGGTGCTGTTTGCCAATCAGAGCGCATCGATTTTGGTCGCCACCGATGTGGCCGCCCGCGGGCTCGACATTGCTCAACTAGACGCCGTTTTCAATTACCAAATCGCCCGCGAGCTGGACGTCCACGTTCATCGAGTCGGCCGCACGGGGCGCGCAGGAGCCAGCGGTATCGCCTGTACCCTGGTCACACCGCAAGAAGATTATCGACTCGAACGCCTCGCTGAGCTGTTGGGCGAGCCGCTCGCGACCGAGCCGCTGCCGAAAGCCACCAACGGTTCGCCGTTCGAGCCCCCCATGGCCACGCTACAGTTGGCGGGTGGCAAGAAAGATAAGCTGCGCCCTGGCGACATTCTGGGAGCATTGACCAGCGAAGGCGGTCTGCGCGGTGATCAGGTGGGTAAGATCAAGGTGTTGGCTCGAAGCGCTTACGTCGCGGTGGCGCGCAGCGCTGTCCAGAAAGCTCAGGCCAAGCTGGAGCGGGATAAACTCAAAGGGCGCGCTTTCCGCGTGCGACGCATTCGCCATTAACGATCCCAATGACGTGGTCGCTATCATAAGGAGCCTTCGCAGCAAGTTATGAAAACACCCAAACGATTACAGCCCCTGGTCGACGATGGCCTGATCGATGAGGTGCTGATGCAGTTGATGAGCGGCAAGGAAGCGCAGGTGTACATAGTGCGCTGTGGCGACGACACGCGCTGTGCCAAAGTCTTCAAAGAGGCCAAACAGCGTAGCTTCAAGCAGGCGGTGCAGTACCAGGAAGGGCGTAAAGAGCGCAACAGCCGCCGCGCCCGCGCCATGGCCAAGAAGACCCGCTACGGCCAGAAAGAGCAGGAGCAGGCGTGGCTGACCGCCGAGGTGGATGCGTTGTACCGCTTGGCCGCGGCCGAGGTGCGTGTGCCCAAGCCCTATGGTTTCGTGGATGGCGTACTGCTGATGGAGATGATCACCGATGCAGAGGGGGATGTGGCACCGCGCTTGGACGATGTCACCCTGACCGAAGAGCAGGCGCTGCGCTATCACGCCAAAGTGATCCAAGACGTGGTGCGCATGCTCTGTGCAGGCTTGATCCACGGTGATTTATCGGAATTCAACGTGCTCGTCGACGCCGATGGCCCGGTCATCATCGATTTACCTCAGGCGGTGGATGCGGCGGGCAATAACAGCGCTGCTGCCATGCTGGAGCGCGATGTGAACAACATGCGTGCCTATTTTGGCCGTTTTGCGCCCGAGCTGCTCGCTACCCATTACGGTAAAGAGATGTGGGCGCTGTATGAAGCGGGGAAGCTGCATCCCGATAGCCAGCTGACCGGCCACTTCGAGTTCGATGACCACATTGCCAATGTGGACGAGCTGATGGAAGTGATCGACGACGTCAAAGAGGAGGAGGCCGAGCGCCAAGCGCGCCTGCGCGATGACGACGACGAGGATTAACCCCAATAGTGATAAACTGAGGCAACGCTTAGCAGAGTAAGTAGTTGGATGAAACGACTCTGCCATATCGCATAGCCGAAAGATCACCGGAGGGGCGTGTGAAGGGCAGTCGTTTCAGTGCAGGGAGAGCCAAGTCACTCCTGAGCTGGCCCACCGGGTGCTCGACAGGCCCGTTTCGGCCATGCTGCTGTTGGCGGGGGTAGCGTCGTCAACCGCCGTGGCGCCTGCCAAGCCCCGCGCTGCTCGCTCCCTTGTTAGCCACCGCACTTCTCTCCGGGTTAGATATCGCCAGCCTCGCCCTGCCAAGCTGGGGCATGAACCTGATGCTCTGGGTGCTGGGCAGCGCCATTGGTTCGCGCTTTCAAGGCATGACGCGGCGGCTGTTGGGCCGCTACTTATGGCAGTCAGGCATTGCGACGCTGCTGGCCCTCGTCGTGTTGGCAGTTTTTGCCGAACTCATCCACCAAACCGTGGGGGTAGGGCGCGATGTGGCGCTCTTGGCGCTGGCCCCAGGCGGCATTGGTGAAATGGCGATACTCGCCGTCGCGCTCAACATTGACCCAGTGTTTGTGGCTTTTCATCACCTGCTGCGGATGGTCACCCTGATGATTGTCGCTCCCTTCTGGGCCCGCTGGTTAATGCGTCATCATCCTGACGCCTGACGTCGCGATCATTACGCTAACTCTCCTCGCTGTGCTCCCTTTTATCGCGTCATGTAAGGACTCTCCATGCTGTCACGTCTGCTCTCGCCGCTGTTCCGTTTTTTTGAGGAGCGCGTTAACCCCTACCCAGAGGGTGAGGTCACCACACCGCCCAAAGGGCTGTTGCCGTTCATTTGGCACTTTTCCCGCCCGGTATGGCCGTGGCTGCTGGTGATGTCGCTTATCACGGCGGTGGTGTCCGCCGCCGAGGTCGTGTTCTTTAGCTACATGGGGGATTTGGTGGATTGGCTGGGCGGCGTCGAGCGCGCCGACTTTTGGTCGAGCCACGGTCTCTGGCTGGCGGGTGTGGCGGTGTTGGTGGTGGTGGGATTGCCGCTGCTGGTGTTGCTGCAGTCGCTGGTGACGCATCAGAGCATTTTCGGCAATTACCCGATGATTGGCCGCTGGCTATCGCATCGCCATATGCTCAGCCAGAGCCTGGCATTTTATCAGGATGAGTTTGCCGGGCGGGTATCGCAGAAAGTGATGCAAACCGCGCTGGCCGTGCGGGAAACCGTCACCAAAGTGATGGATCTACTGGTGTACGCCATCGTCTATTTTACCGGGGCGGCCATCTTGCTGGGCCGCGCCGACCCATGGCTGCTGCTGCCGCTGGGGCTTTGGCTGGTCGGCTATTTGGGCATCATGCGTTTTTTCGTGCCGCGTCTGCGGGACGTTTCCATGGCCCAGGCGGATGCGCGTGCGCAAATGACCGGTCGCGTGGTGGATAGCTACAGCAACATCCAAACCATCAAGCTGTTTGCCGATACCCAGCGCGAAGAGCGCTATGCCAAAGATGCCATGGAAGGCTTCATGACTACCGTGCATCGCCAGATGCGGCTGGTGACCGTGATGAGCGTCTGCTTGACGCTACTCAACACGCTACTATTGGTCGGCACCGCCGGCATGGCCATCGCCGCTTGGTACATGGAGGCGATCTCGTTGGGCGTACTGGCCATTGCCATTGCCCTGGTAATGCGGATTCGCTTTATGTCCGACTGGATTTTGTGGGAGGTTGCCGGGCTGTTCGAAAACATCGGCACGGTGCAGGATGGCATGAACACCATCGCCCAGGAACCGACTGTCAAAGATGCTCCTAATGCCAAAGCATTGTGCGTGCCCAACGGCGAGATCGTCTTCGACGCGTTGCGTTTCCAATATGCCCAGGCAAAAGGGGAGAGCAAAAACGTGTTCGATGGTCTGAGCCTGACCATCAAGCCCGGCGAGAAAATTGGCCTGATTGGCCGCTCTGGGGCCGGGAAATCGACCCTGGCAAACCTGCTGCTGCGCTTTTACGACCTGCAGGGCGGACGCATTCTGATCGATGGTCAAAACATCGCCGAGGTCTCCCAAACCTCGCTACGCCACCAGATCGGCATGGTGACCCAAGATACCTCGCTGTTGCACCGCTCGCTGCGGGACAACATCCGCTACGGCAGCCCTAACGCCAGCGATGAGGACGTCTGGCAGGCGGTATGCCGTGCCCATGCCGATACCTTCATCAACGACCTAGTCGACCCCAAAGGGCGGCGCGGTTTGGATGCTCATGTGGGTGAGCGGGGCGTGAAGCTCTCCGGCGGCCAGCGCCAGCGCATTGCCATCGCCCGGGTGCTGCTCAAAGATGCCCCCATCCTGGTGTTGGATGAAGCCACCTCGGCGCTGGATTCCGAGGTTGAAGCGGCGATTCAAGAGCAGTTGGATGCGTTGATGGAGGGCAAAACGGTGATTGCCATCGCCCATCGGCTCTCTACCATTGCCATGCTAGACCGTTTGATTGTGGTGGATGAAGGGTGCATGGTGGAGAGCGGCACTCATCAGGAATTGCTGGCCCGAAACGGCATTTATGCAGGCCTTTGGCAGCGCCAGTCGGGAGGTTTTTTGGGTAACGACCTTGATCCTGATAACAACGCCCCCATTTGAGACTAGACCGGTCGCCTAGTATGGGCGCTTTAACAGGAGGTACTGATGCAAGCTATCCAGCTTCAACAACCCGGCGGTTTAGATAAATTGAACGTTGTCGACGTGGCAGCCCCAGGGGAGCCAGGCCCCGGCGAGATCAAAGTGCGCCTGCACGCCAGCTCGCTGAACTTTCACGACTACGCGGTCGTGGCGGGGATGATTCCCACCGACGATAAGCGCATCCCGATGTCCGACGGCGCGGGCGTGGTGGAAGCCGTTGGCGAAGGTGTGGAAGAGTTTGCCGTGGGCGATGCGGTCGTCTCGACCTTCTTCCCATACTGGCTGGAAGGTCCGGCGCGCGTAGGCGACTTCACCACCACCCCTGGCGATGGCGTCGATGGCTATGCCCGCGAGCAGGTAATTCGACCGGCCACATGGTTTACTCGCCAGCCGATCGGCTACAGCCATGTAGAATCCGCCACGTTGACCACCGCAGGATTGACCGCTTGGCGCGCGCTGGTGGTGGACGGCGGCTTGAAAGCGGGCGATACCGTGCTGGTACTGGGTACCGGCGGGGTGTCGATCTTTGCGCTGCAGTTCGCCAAGCTGATGGGGGCTCGAGTGATCGCGACCTCCTCTTCCAATGAGAAGCTGGAGCGCCTGCGTAGCCTCGGCGCGGAGCACACCATCAACTACCACGAGACACCCGAGTGGGGAAAAGCGGTCAAAGCGTTGACCGACGGCAAAGGCGTGGATCACGTCATCGAGGTAGGCGGCCCCGGTACGCTGCCGCAATCCATCGATGCCGTGAAGATTGGTGGACACATTTCGCTGATTGGCGTACTGACCGGCCGCGAGGGAGACATTCCCACTGCCAAGCTCATGGCGAAACAGGCCAAGCTGCAGGGTTTGATCGTCGGTAGCCGTCGCCACCAGATCGAGATGATCGACGCGATCGAAGCGGCGAATTTGAAACCGATCATCGATCGTGAATTCCCGCTTAGCGAGATTGCCGAGGCGTTTCGTCATCAAGAATCGGGCAAGCACTTTGGTAAAATTTGCCTGACCTTCTGAGAATCAAGCGCTAACAATCGTACTACACGTCTGCATAGAAGGCGGGCGTGTAGTGCGTATCAACCATGTTGCCCTACTCTCCTAATCGGCTAAATTCGGCTAAATACCACGCCTTTTACCTCAAGCTCCCAGATGTCGTCGTAAGGCACAGTGACGCCATCCATATCGCCAGGGTCGCCGGTACTGTTTTTGATGACGGTTTCGGGAATGACCTTCACTCCCATCACCCCGACATGCTGAATTCTTCCGCTGAACCGGTTGCCCTCCTGCTCAATGAGCACCCGCTCGCCTGCAATGCACTTCGCAAGCTTCTCGTGTAGTTCAGCCATCGTGACATTCACCACGCTCATCGTTGCCTCCTGCGCATCGCTCAAAAGTGAGTTACTTGGCAATAACGACGTTATTTTAGACGATAAGTTCGGCTAGCCCCGGGGGTATGGCATAAGGCATGCTAACCTTAATCTAGTTTACTGAATCGAGGCGGGATATGGCGCAAGGCTCAACGAACGCGGCTTTATCGCCATGGAACGTGGTGGCATTAGACACCTTTCAAACCCCTGAGCGCACCCAGGCGAGCCAGTGGCGGCGTAGCTGGCGAGCGGCCACCACCTGGATGATAGGCAAGGAAGCTTCCGAGCGCCAAGCGAAGCAGGAGAGTGAACTGCGCGCGCTGCCTGAAGTGAAGCTGGCGCATGTTGCGCCCCCCATTGACTGGATGCCCGCCACCGAACGCTTGAAACAGGCGCTGAAAGACTACGAAGATGCGCCGGTTGTGCTGTTTATTTCACCGCCTTACGGCGAGCACAGCACCGTGGTGAGCCAATGGGCTGCGCAACAGGATATTCCTTGCCTCACCGTACCCACGCTGAAAGAGCTAGTGGACGGCAGCCTAGCCTGGGTAGAAGACGCTACCCAGCTAAAGCGCTGGGCAATTCCTGCCTTGGAGTACCACTTTTTACGCCATACCAATGGCTTGCAAGGCGTTCGTGAGTTGCTTGAGCGTGCTTTGAGTGGGCGCCTGGGGCAGAGCGTGATGGGATGCGATAGCTGGACCTACGCTTACTTACAGCACGCGGTGGGGCTAGAAGGCGTGCCGGTATTGACCCTCCAAGGGCTCGAAGGTGAACAGTTAGCCCACTATTTTTCCCAAGCAGCGGGGGAGTGCCCGACGGTGTACAGTACACGTACGGGTAAATCGATTCTCACCAGCGACAGTGATCAAAAAGAGGCCTATAAAGAGCTGCAGCGCCTAGCGGCACACTGCCGAGGGCACCTGGGAATTGCCTGGCACTATTGGCGTGAGCGGCTGCGTGAGCCAGCAGAAGATTCGGATAGCAGTGATAACAATGGCCATAAATGTAGCGATAAAGAGGATAGCGACACTTCTCAAGAACTATGGCTACTGGACGCGCTGGCCGAAGCCGAACTACCCACAGATACCGGCGATCTAGCTACTTTACTGCTGCATACGCTGCTGATTCACGGCGGGCTGGAAGATCATGCGTTAAAACATGTGCTGCCTTTTTCGGATCACGAATCGTTAAATGCACGCTTTGCCCTGGCGCGGCGCGGCATTCTTAGCAGCCAGCAAGGGCGGTGGCAGGTGGCGCCGCTTAGCTATGCCAGCGTGCGGCAGCTGCTTGAGTCGCGTAACTATCTCGTTGACCCGCTCTAGGAGTACTAATGGAAGACCAAGGGCAGTACGCCAAGCTGTTTAACGAAATGGATAGCCAAGCGTTGATAACGCTCGGCCTTATCTTGGTCAGCACGATTCTACTGATTATTGTCAGCCAGCGAGGACTCAACTGGGTGGCGAATCGGCTGCACGGCCAAGTGCGCTTTCGGGTCTTTGCCCTGGTGCCGCTCACCCGCCTGCTAATTTTGATCGCTGCGCTCGCCATTGCCGTACCCATCATTGTCGAGCCGTCGTTGCGCAATATGGTGACGCTGCTGGGGGCGATTGGCTTAGCCATTGGCTTTGCGCTGAAAGACTATGTCAGCAGCTTGATTGCCGGGGTGGTGTCTGCCGTCGAGCTACCGTACCGGCCTGGCGACTGGGTGAATATCGAAGGCACGTACGGCGAAGTAAAGCACGTGGGCATGCGTACGGTAGAAGTACAAACTCCTGATGACGATCTGGTCGCCGTGCCGCATTTGAAGCTCTGGGACACCGCGATCTATAACGCCAATAATGGTGGCACTAGCCTGCAGTGCGTGGCGAGTTTTTACCTTCATCCAGAGCATGAAGCCGGCTGGGTGCGCAAAGCACTGCGCGATGTGGCGCTGACCAGTGCTTATTTAAAGTTTGGAGAGCCGATTATTGTGGTGGCGGAGGAGAAGCCCTGGGGCACGCATTACCGTATCCGTGCTTACCCCGTCGACCCCCGCCAGCAGTTTCTGTTTATCACTGACTTAACGGTGCGCGGCAAAGCAGTGCTAAGCGCTGCTGGCATTCAACCAGCGCTGCTACCACCAGATGCCGCCCTAGATGCACGAGGTGCAGCTAGCTGATGACAACACCAACCACACTCTATATTGGATGGGACGTGGGCGGCTGGAACTGCGATAACAGCTCTGCCAGCCGCGATGCGCTGGTGGTGCTGGATGACGCGCTCAATGTGATAGGCATGCCGTGGCGGGGAAACCTGCGCGTCACGCTGAATGATGCTACCTCTAGCCGTGATTTGATCAACCGGCTTCTGGCACTGTGCACTACTGGCGTGGAGCTTGGAGCATGCCAAAGGGAGTGTGGCTTGGCCGCCAGCAGAGATGCCAGCGGCCGAAGGGTGGATTTTTGTACCGAAGGATGCGTTAAGCGCCTAACGGCTCAAGCGCTCTCTTCCGGTAGCTCCGCGTTATGGAAGACGTTCTGTACGTCGTCCAGCTCGTTGAGCATGTTGAGAAATTTCTCGAACATCGCCACGTCATCGCCTTCAATCGGCGTGGTGGTTTGCGGCAGGAACTGAATCTCGTCGACTTCAAAGTCGATTTCGCCGAAGGCATCTAGCAGCGCCTGCTTGGCTTTGGCGTAGTCGGTGTGCGGGGCAAACACCGTGATGCGGCCCTCTTCCTGCTCAATATCGGTGACATCCACGTCGGCTTCCATTAGCGCTTCCAGCACCGCTTCTTCATCGTTGCCGGTGAAGGAGAAAATCGCACAGTGGTCGAACATATGGCTGACGCTGCCTGGCGTGCCGATCTTGCTTTTGGTTTTGGTGAAGCAGCCGCGCACATCGCCAAAGGTGCGGTTGGGGTTGTCGGTGAGGCAGTCGACAATCACCATGGCGTTGCCAGGGCCAAAGCCTTCGTAGCGCGCCGGTGAAAAATCCTCACCGCCTGCGCCGCTGGCTTTATCCAAGGCTTTATCAATGACGTGAGAGGGCACCTGGTCTTTCTTGGCACGCTCTATCAAACCGCGCAGTGCGAGGTTACCGTTAGGATCCGTACCGCCCGCTTTGGCACAGACGTAAATTTCACGTCCATACTTGCTGTAAACTTTGGTTTTCGCAGCGGCCGTTTTGGCCATGGATTCCTTACGGTTTTGAAACGCCCTACCCATATTGAAGTCCTTTATTAGCCATGAACCGCCTGCATGGCAGGCGTCATCGTTTTCAAAAAGGGGAAAATTTTACCCAACAGCGTACCATGCTAACAGCGTTATTTAAGCGCCTGGGTGGTTTCCCCTACGGTTAAAAGACATGCTACAGGCAACAACACAAGAATTGGCCTTAGCTTAGGCAAGCGCTGTCGTATACTGGCCAGCTCATAACGAGGCTATCCATGGAGGAGAAAATGCCGCTGACACTCTGGCTTTCGCTGGCTGCCATTTGTGCGATGGGGGCCATGTCGCCTGGGCCAAGCTTAGCATTGGTGCTACGCCACACGTTGGGGGGTGGTCGCGTGCCAGGCATCACGGCGGCTATTTTTCATGCCTTCGGCGTAGGGTTTTATGCGTTGCTCACCGTGCTGGGCTTGGGCGCTGTAATGGTGCGCTTTCCCGAATTGTTTCAGTTGATTACATGGTGCGGCGCAGCGTATTTGGCGTGGCTGGGTATCAAGGCGCTGCGCGCTGGCCGTAGCGGTGCGCTCTCGCCGAGTGCCGTGGTCACCACACCGCAGCAAGCCGCCAAGGAAGCCGTACTGGTGGCCCTGGGCAACCCCAAGCTGATCATCTTTTTTGTGGCGCTATTAAGCCAGTTTGTCACCCCCGAGATGAGCCTACTCGCCAAGGTGATTATCGTGGCCACGGCGATTATTATTGATGGTGGCTGGTACGTGCTGGTGGCCGTAGGGCTTTCTCACTCTCGGGTGCTGCCGTGGCTGCAGCGCCACGCCCACTGGATTAACCGCATTACCGGCGTACTGTTGATTGCGCTGGCGCTGCGTGTGGTGGCGGGGCCCATCATTTAATTTCCACGCTGGTGTCACTACCGTTGCCATGGCAAGGTAAGGCGCATGCTGGTAAAGGCATTTAGAGGCCTGGCGATGACGATTTACGAGCAGGATTGTTATACCCATCAAGGTAAGCCCTTCAATCTGCGCGCTTTGCGTGGGCAGGTATTATTGGTGGTCAATGTGGCCAGCCAGTGCGGTTTTACGCCGCAGTTGAAAGAGCTCGAGGGGCTGTACCAGCGTTACCGGGATCGTGGATTTACCGTGTTGGGCTTCCCCTGTAACCAGTTTGGCCGCCAGTCGCCCGAGAGTGCCGAGGCGTTCTGCGCCTTTGGCGAGCAGCAGTTCGGGGTGAGCTTTCCGCTGCTGGAAAAGGTGAAAGTCAACGGCTCCGATGCTCACCCGCTATTTGTACAGCTCAAGCGGGAGGCGCCAGGGATTTTGGGCACCAAAGCTGTAAAGTGGAATTTCACCAAGTTTCTGGTAGGCCGTGATGGCAAGGTCATCGCCCGCTTTGGCCCCAAGGATCATGGGTTAACGCTGCGCTTAGCCCTTGAAGCCGCACTGGATAAAGAGTGAATCAGCCAGCCGCTAAACCTCCCCGCGCGCGACCATCAAGCGTTGCATTAGCTCGGTCCAGCGATGGCGAACCATCATGGTCGTCAATCCCGAAAAGAGTGCCCAGCTTTTGCGCCGCCAGCCTTTCAATTTCAGATTGTGGTTCACCAGCTGCTTCATCAGTTTGTAGTCATCGAACTTGCGCCACTCGCTGGCGACTGACAGCTGGTGGCGTGACATCACCGGCGCCAGCTCCAGGCGTAGCATCCACTCAAGCTCTTTGAGCGACATCTTGTGCTGCTCAATCACCTCAATCATATGGGCGTAGTCGCGCTCGCTGGGTTCGCGGTCAAGCCAGAGAGGGGCAAGTGCTAGCCACAAATCGCCCCGCTCATCGACTAGCTGCTGTGCATTCATTAAAGATCCCGTCGGCAAGTGGTGGGCAGGCCGCTATCCTGCCGCGAATGGCGGATAAGCTCAAGAGCGGACAGGGCGCGCCGAGACCGCTAGAATACCCTCATTGATAACTCGGCACTGCCGTGCCGAACGCAATACTCATCTGATGAAGGGGTCGAATGTGATCATTAAACCGAAAGTGCGTGGCTTTATCTGCACCACCACCCACCCGAAAGGCTGCGAGCAGAACGTTCTCGAACAGATCGAAGCGACCCGCGCCCGTGGTTTGGACAAAAGCCAAGGCCCGAAGAAAGTGCTGGTGATCGGTGCCTCTAGCGGTTACGGCCTAGCGGCGCGTATTACCGCCGCCTTTGGTTACGGCGCCGACACTCTGGGGGTGTTTTTTGAAAAGCCGGGCACCGAGAAGAAGCCGGGCACCGCTGGCTGGTACAACAGCGCCGCGTTCGATAAGTTTGCCAAGCAGGAAGGTCTGTACAGCAAATCCATTAATGGCGATGCGTTCTCCCACGAAGCGCGGGAAAAAGCCATTGAGCTGATCAAGCAAGACATGGGTGAGATTGATCTCGTGGTTTACTCACTGGCATCCCCCGTGCGTAAGCTGCCCGATACCGGTGAAGTCAAACGCTCTAGCCTAAAGCCGATTGGTGAGACCTACCGCGCCACGGCCATTGATACTAACAAAGACACCATTATTGAAGCCGAAGTGGAACCGGCCACCCAGCAAGAGATCGACGACACCATCACCGTGATGGGCGGCGAAGACTGGGAGCTGTGGATGAGCGCTCTGGCCGATGCAGGCGTGCTGGCCAAAGGTGCCCGCAGCGTGGCGTTCAGCTATATCGGTACCGAAATCACCTGGCCGATCTACTGGCATGGTGCCCTGGGGAAAGCCAAGGAAGACCTGGACCGCGCAGCGGCGGCCATCGATGCCAAACTGCAAGAGAGCGGCGGCGGTGCCAACGTGGCGGTGCTGAAATCCGTCGTTACCCAAGCCAGCGCGGCGATTCCGGTGATGCCGCTGTACATCGCCATGGTCTACAAGGTGATGAAGGAGAAGGGCCTGCACGAAGGCACCATCGAGCAGCTCAACCGCCTGTTCGGCGAGCGCCTCTATGGAGGTGAGTTCACCACCGACGAGGCTGGCCGCCTGCGTCTGGACGACTGGGAGCTGCGTGACGACGTGCAGCAGGCGTGTAAGGATCTGTGGCCTCAGGTGACCACCGAGAACCTGTTCCAGATCACCGACTATGCTGGTTACAAGCACGAGTTCCTGAAGCTGTTCGGCTTCGAGCGTGACGACGTGGACTACGATGCCGATGTGAACCCCGAGGTCGAGTTCGATGTCGTAACGTTATAAACGCAGCGCGACGGGCAGCGCACGCCGACGCGCTATGAATCATCGACCGGACTGGATGAGGTGACGTATGGATACCCGAGAGAGCAAAACCCCGGAAGAAGAGAAAGAGCACGTGCTGAGCGAGCGCATACCTGAGGATTTCGAGACCTCGCAGCCTCAACTGCAGCCTGAAGCGAAAAAGCCCGCTAATGGGCTGCATAAAATGCTGCCGTTAGTCATCGTGATTATGGGCATCATCGTCGCTGGCATTGTCATGTTGGGATTAGGCAATAGCGGCGGCTAAAGTGAGCGTTTGCTATTGTGCAAATTGCCGGGCCTAGGCTCGGCAATTTGCATTTATGCGTCCTGTTTTTGTTTGCGTGGACATGGCGCTGCCTTCAATCGCGCAATTGAGTAAGATAGCGTTTAAATAGAACGCCTTATCCAGTCAACCAGCGGCGGTTTTCATGCAGCGCAATAGGCAGCACAGCGAATTCACATGCATTCCAGTACGTTAACGCCACCCCCTAGCCACCGCAGGCGGGTGGCGTTTGTGTTGCTGCCTGGGTTTTCGCTGTTGGCTCACGCCAGCGCTATTGAGCCGCTGCAAATGGCCAACCAGCTGAGCGGCCAGATGCTGTACCACACCGTTACCCTCAGCCTAGATGAAGAGCCCGTGCGCAGCGGCGCGCAGCTTTCGCTCATCGCGCAGCATGCGTTAGGAGCCCCCCTTGGCCCGCTGGATTTACTGCTGGTGTGTGCGCCTACGCCGCTACCCTACGTATTGCCCGCGAAGCTCAATGAGTGGCTGCGTAGCCATCATGGCCGTGGCGTTGCTATCGGCGGTTTGGCCGGAGGCACCGAGGTGCTCGCCCGCTGTGGTCTGCTGGAGGGCTACCGCGCTACCTTGCCTTGGCAGCGCTTCGACGCGTTTGCCCAAGCCTACCCCCAGGTGACGCTCTCCCAACAGCTGTTTGAAATTGATCGCGACCGCCTGACCTGCGCGGGCGGCACCGCCGCTATGGATATGATGCTCACGCTAATTGGCAAGCATCACGGCCCGCGCTTGGCCGAGCAGGTCTCTGAACAGTTTGTTTGCGACCGTATTCGCTTAGCCGATGAGCGCCAGCACGTGCCGCTGCGCAACCGTTTGGGCCACGCGCCCCAGAGCTTGGTAGATGCGGTGACTCTTATGGAAGCCAATATCGAAGAGCCGCTCTCGACGTTGGAACTGGCCGAGCATTTGGGGATCTCCCGGCGTCAGCTGGAGCGACTATTCAAGAAGTACCTGCAGGCGGTGCCAAGCCGTTATTATCTGGACTTGCGGCTGCAGGAAGCCCGCAAGCAGCTCAGAGAGAGCGACCGTCCCGTGGGCGACATTGCCCTGATGACCGGTTTCTCCTCGGGCGCGCACTTTTCCACCGCCTACCGTAACCATTTTGGGATCACCCCGCGGGAAGAGCGGCTGGGGTAGGCGCAGCTTTTCATAATTTACCGTCCCAATACTGAAAGCAGGGCGTCCTACGCCCCCCGTATACTGAATCCATCGCTTACTCCACTGGAGGTACTGTCCCATGAGCCACACCCCAAGCCGTCAAGACTTCGACCACTACATGACGCCTAACTACGCGCCGCAGCAGATTATTCCGGTACGTGGTGAAGGCAGCCGCTTGTGGGACCAAGAGGGCCGCGAGTACATCGATTTCGCTGGCGGTATTGCGGTGAACTCCCTGGGTCACTGCCATCCGGTGCTGGTCAATGCGCTGAAAGAGCAGGGCGAAAAGCTTTGGCATCTCTCCAACGTATTCACCAACGAACCGGCGCTCAAACTGGCCAAAACCCTTACCGAGCGCACCTTCGCCGATAAAGTGTTCCTGTGCTCCTCTGGCGGTGAAGCCAACGAAGCCGCATTAAAGCTGGCCCGCCGCTGGGCGGTCGACCACTACGGTGAGCACAAAGACAAAATCATCTCGTTCTACCAATCGTTCCATGGCCGCACCTTCTTTACCGTCAGTGTCGGCGGCCAGCCCAAGTACTCCCAAGGCTTTGGCCCAGTACCGGGCGGCATTCTGCACGCCAACTTCAACGACCTGGAGAGCGTGCGCAAGCTCGTGGGCGACGATACCTGCGCCATCATGGTCGAGCCGATGCAGGGCGAAGGCGGCATCGTACCCGCCACTCAGGAATTCTTGCAGGGCCTGCGCAATCTGTGTGACGAGCACAACGCGCTGCTGATTTTCGATGAAGTGCAAACCGGCGTTGGACGCAGCGGAGAGCTGTATGCCTATAAAAACTTCGGCATTACCCCGGATATTCTCACCAGCGCTAAGTCGCTGGGCGGCGGCTTCCCGATTGGTGCCATGCTGACCACCGATGCCATCGCCACATCGCTAGCCATCGGCACCCACGGCTCTACCTACGGCGGTAACGCATTGGCCTCAGCGGTGGCGCTGGCGGCGGTCGAGTTCATCGATACGCCGGAGGTGCTGCAAGGTGTTAAACACCGCCACGACCTGTTCCGCGAGCACCTGGAAACCATCAACCGCAAACACGGCGTTTTCAAAGAGATCCGTGGTATGGGCATGCTGATGGGTGCCCAGATGTCGGACGCTTTCGAAGGCCGTGCCAAAGATATTCTGCCGTTGGCGATTGAAGAGGGCGTGATGGCGCTGATTGCAGGCCCCAACGTGCTGCGTATGGCGCCCTCGCTGGTGATTCCCGAGGAAGACATCGCCGAGGGCATGGCGCGTCTCGAGCGTGCCATCAAGCGACTTGTCGCCAGCGCATGAGTAGAGCGCAAGTCACACAAGAGGGGGCGTTAAACATGCTGGTAATCCGACCGGTCACCCTGGCTGACCTTTCCGCCTTAGAGCAACTGGCAGAACATGCGGTGCCTCGGCTTACCAACCTGCCCGCCAATCGGGATCGCCTCGAGGAGCGCATCGTGCGCTCCCAAGAAGCATTCGAGAGCGAGATCGAGTACCCCGGTAACGAGCACTATATGTTCGTGCTGGCGGACGATAGCCGCAACGAGGTGCTGGGGACGGCCACTATCCGCGCCCAGGCGGGGGCTGCCGAGGCCTACTACACCTACCGCCAAGAGACGCTGATTCACGCCTCTCAGCAGCTTAACGTGCGCCGTGAAGTGCAAACGCTGGCGCTCTCTCATGAAGCCTCGGATGCCACGCTGCTCTGCGCGCTATCGCTTAACCCGCGCTACAAAGGCACCAGCGCGGAGAGCCTGCTGCGCCGGGCGCGGCTGATGTTTATCGCCCAGTATCCGGAGCGCTTCTCGCGGATTCTGGCGGTGGCCTTTCCCGGCTATTTGGATAGCCAGAACGAATCCCCCTTTTGGGAGAGCGTGGGCCGCCACTTTTTTGCCCGCAGCTTCCAAGAAATGAATCACATAGCGGGCGTGCGCTCAAAGAGCTTCATTGCCGAGGTGATGCCGCAGTTTCCGCTCTATTTGCCACTGCTCACGCCCCAGGCTCGTGCTGCCATTGGCCGCGAGCATCCGGCCCATGAAGAGGCGCTGGGCGAAATGCTGGCCGAAGGGTTCGTGCGCTCCAGACACGTGGATATTTTCGATGCAGGCCCCATCGTCAAAGCTGAGCGCGAGCGCCTGGAAACCTTCCGCCGCGCCGCCTGGCACCCGGTACGGATACGCCCCGAGCACGTGCTACCCGATGCCGAACCGGCGATGATTGCCAACCAAACGCTGAGTGATTTCCGCTGTATCGTCGCGCGCTACGCGCTCTCGCCCACGGGGCAGCTGATGCTCTCGCCGCAGCACGCGGAGCGTTTGGGTGTAGAAGAGGGGCGGGCGGTGCTGGCGGCGCCGTTAACCCTGCCAAGCGCCATTGATGCGCTTGATGAAGGAGAGATGTAATGCGCATTCGACCCATTGCCCGTGATGATCTGGATGGGCTCCAGGCGCTTGCGCAGCAGGCCGGAGTTGGCTTTACCTCGCTGCCGGATAACCGCGAGTTTTTGGCCGGTAAGATCGAGTCCGCTGCCCGCGCGTTCGAAGAGCGTACGCCAGTGGACGACCGTCTCTACTTCTTCGTGCTAGAAGATGAAACCAACGGCGAGCTAGCAGGTTGTTGCGCCATCGAAGGCCAGGTAGGGTGTGAAGTGCCGTTCTACAACTACCGGCTTGGCACGCTGGCGCACTCGTCGGTACAGCTCGATTTGCATCGCACCATCGATACGCTGTTTTTGAGCTCCGACCATACCGGCGACGCCGAGGTGTGTTCGCTGTTTCTGCGCCCCGAGTATCGCGGCGAGGCCAACAAGCACCTGCGTAACGGGGCGCTGCTTTCCAAAGCGCGCTGGCTGTTCATGGCTCAGTTTCGCGACCGCTTTCCGCAGAAAGTGCTGGCCGAGATGCGCGGCGTGTTCGACGAGAACAACATTAGTCCCTTCTGGGAGAGCCTGGGGAAACACTTCTTCCCCATGGATTTCAACGAAGCCGACCGCTTGACCGGCCTGGGCCAGAAGAGCTTTATCGGCGAGCTGATGCCCAAGTTCCCGATCTACACCACGTTTATGTCGGAAGAGGCGCGGGCGTGTATCGGGCAGGTGCACCGTCACACCCGGCCGGCGCTGGAGATGCTTAAAAAAGAGGGGCTGCGCTGGGAAGGCTATATCGACATTTTCGATGGTGGCCCCACGGTGGAGGCCTACATCGATGACGTGCGGGCGATTCGCAACTCGCAGCTTTATCAGGTGGAAGTCTCAGCGAGCGCGCCGCAAGAGAGCGTTAGCCGCTGGCTGGCGGCATCGACCCAAATGCTGAACTTTACCGCGAGCTGGATCGGCCGCGGCCCGGCAGATAGCAGCACGATTGTGCTCACCCCCGATGAGGCCGAGCGGCTAGGGGTTTCCACCGGCGACGCCGTTCGCCTGCTGGAAACCTAATATTGGCAATCTAAGCGCCCCCTCGACCCGCGCCAAGACGACAAAAACTCAGTGAAGGAGAGCACGATGCACCCCCAGAACATGCATGCCCAGCAGCAACAACTGATCAACGGCACTTGGGTCGTCGGCAACGCCGAGCCTTTTACCAAGCATGATCCGGTGGCGGGTATGCTGCTTTGGCAAGGAGCGGCAGCTTCCAGCAGCCAAGTCGGCGCTGCGGTCGAGGCGGCGCGAGCGGCATTCCCGACCTGGGCGCGCACGCCCTTTGCTGAGCGTCAGGCGCTGGTGGAGCGCTTTGTCGACGTATTGACCGCCCGCCGCGAGGACTTGGCCATTGCCATCGCCTCGGAAACCGGCAAACCGCTGTGGGAAGCCCGCACCGAAGCAGGTGCGATGATTGGTAAAATCGCGCTCTCCATCAAGGCGTACCACGAGCGCACCGGGGAGCGTGAAAAAGCCGTCGGCAGTGCCAAAGCGGTACTGCGCCACCGCCCCCACGGCGTCATGGCGGTGTTTGGCCCCTATAACTTCCCTGGCCACCTGCCCAATGGCCATATGGTGCCCGCCCTATTGGCGGGTAACACCGTGGTGTTCAAGCCCAGCGACCAAACCCCGCTCACCGCGGATCTCACCCTGCAGTGCTGGATAGAAGCCGGGCTGCCTGCTGGGGTGATCAATCTCGTGCAGGGCGGGGTGGCCGTGGGACAGGCGCTCTCTGCCCACCCCGGTATCGACGGTCTGCTGTTTACCGGCAGTGCCAAAGTGGGTGGCATGCTGCAGCAGCAGTTTGCCGGGCAGCTGGATAAAATCCTCGCGCTGGAATTAGGCGGCAACAATCCGCTGGTGGTGAAAGATGTGGAGGATGAGCGCGCTGCCGTGCTGACGATTCTCCAGTCGGCGTTTCTCTCAGGGGGGCAGCGCTGCACCTGTGCCCGCCGCTTGATGGTGCCCCAAGGCGAGGTGGGCGACCGCCTCATCGATGCGCTTTCTGATGCCATCGCCAAGCTGCACGTGGCGGGGCAGTTCGACGAGGAGCCTGCGCCGTTTTATGGCGGTTTGGTCAGCGTTGCCGCCGCCGATGGCCTGCTCAAGGCGCAGGATGAACTGGAAGCCATGGGCGGCACGGTGATTAACCGTATGCAGCGCCTCAAGGAGAATACCAGCCTGCTCAGCCCCGCGCTGATCGACGTGACGGGCCTGGACGTGCCCGACGAGGAGCATTTCGGCCCGCTGCTGAAAATACACCGCTACGCGGATTGGGATGAGGCGCTGGCCCTTGCCAACGACACCCGCTATGGCCTTTCTGCCGGGTTGATTGGTGGCGAGCAGGCGGATTGGGGCGACTTCTTGTTGCGTATTCGCGCAGGCATTGTGAACTGGAACCGCCAGACCACCGGGGCCTCGGGCGATGCGCCCTTCGGCGGCGTAGGCGACAGCGGTAATCATCGCCCCAGCGCTTACTATGCCGCAGACTACTGCGCTTACCCGGTCGCCTCCATGGAGGCCGAAAGCCTGGAAATGCCCGAAACCCTGCCACCGGGAGTCAATCTATGAGCCTGAACAGTATCCGTGAAGTCAACTTCGATGGCTTGGTAGGGCTTACCCACAACTACTCGGGGCTTGCCCACGGTAACGTGGCCTCCATGAGTCACGGCGGTTTGGTCTCCAACCCTAAAGAGGGGGCGCTGCAGGGGCTGGCCAAGATGAAGTCGCTGATGGACGCGGGCTATGCCCAAGGCGTGCTGCCTCCTCAGCAGCGGCCTGATTTGGGCGCGCTGCGCGACTTGGGCTTCACCGGCAGCGACCGTGAGATGCTGGCACGTGCCGCGAAGCAAGCGCCGCAGCTACTGCGGGCGGTATGTTCAGCCTCCAGCATGTGGACGGCTAACGCAGGCACAATTACCCCCAGCGTCGATGCGCCGGATGGTCGGGTGCACTTTACCCCCGCCAACCTGCAGTCCAGCTTTCACCGCTACCTAGAGCCGAAGACTACCGGCCGCGTGCTGCAAGCGATTTTTCGCGATGAGCAGCACTTTGCCCATCACCCGGTGCTGCCTGCCACGCCCGCATTTTCCGATGAAGGGGCGGCCAACCACACCCGCCTGTGCGGCGAGTATGGCGAGCCCGGCGTGCACCTGTTCGTGTATGGCCGACAGGCGTTTAGCGGCGGGCGGAACGAACCCAAGCGCTACCCCGCCCGGCAAACGCTGGAAGCCAGCCAGGCGGTGGCCCGCCAGCACGGGTTGAGCGACGCCCAGACCGTCTTTGCCCAGCAGCACCCGGAGGCCATCGATGCTGGGGTGTTCCACAACGATGTGATTGCTGTGGGCAACGGCCCGGTGCTGCTCTACCACGAAATGGCATTTCTCGATGAAGAGCGCACGCTGGACGAGCTGCGCGCCAAGATGAGCACGCCGCTGATTCCCGTTCGGGTGCCGATGGAAGCGGTGAGCATGGAAGACGCGGTGGCGTCGTATCTGTTCAACTCGCAACTGCTCTCCAACCCGGATGGCACCATGACGCTGGTGGTGCCCAGCGAGTGCCAAGAGCGCGAAGCCGTGTGGAACACGATTCAGAACTTCATCCTGGCGGGCAATAACCCTATTGGCGAAGTGATCGTCAAGGACGTGAAGCAAAGCATGCGCAACGGCGGCGGCCCCGCCTGCCTGCGCCTGCGGGTGGTGCTAACGGAAGCCGAGCGCGCCGCCCTTACCGGCCGCGTACTGCTCAACGATACACTTTATAGCGACCTCACCGCCTGGGTGAACCGCCACTACCGCGACCGCCTCGCTACCGACGACTTGGCCGACCCGCAGCTCGCGACGGAGGTGCTCACCGCACTGGATGAGCTGACGCAGCTGCTGAACATTGGCTCGGTGTATCCGTTTCAACAGGGGTAAGCGCCCTGCCAAACAGCTCATCATGAGGTTTTCTCATGATGAGTTGAATTAATATCGCTTTTCATTCATGTGGTGGGTCTGGCATAAAGAACACATCCTCTTCGATGACGTGGCGCTAACGCCCGTCTATCGAAACGTCACACATGGCATCGAGCGCTGAGCTGCATTGGGGCGCCGTCGCCAATCTCGACCAACAGGGTGTTTGTTCGCGATGAGCTACGACTTTACCTTCGATATCAAGAGCGTCCGGTTCGACGAAAACTACCGTCCTGCCGAGAGCACGCGTACCACGACCAACTTCGCCAATCTGGCGAGAGGCGAGCGCTGCCAGGAAAACCTGCGTAACGCGCTGACCATGATCGACAATCGCTTCAATACCCTGGCCCATTGGGATAACCCCAAGGCAGACCGCTACGCCGTCGAGCTGGAGATCATTACCGGCGAGCTAAGCGTGGCGGCTGAAGGCGCTACCTTCCCGGCGATCGAGATGTTGAAGACGACCATCATCGATCGGCATCTCGACAAACGCATCGAGGGCATGACGGGGAACAACTTCTCCTCCTACGTCCGCGACTACGACTTCAGCGTGTGGCTCTCGGAACACAACAAGGAGCGGTCGGAATTTGGTATTCCGGAGGGGTTTGGCGATCTTCACGGCAAGCTGTTCAAGCGTTTCGTCGACTCCGAGGCGTATCGATCCGTTGCCAGCAAGGCGCCGGTGATCTGTCTCAGCGTTTCCAGCAACAAGGTGTATCGTCAGACGGAAAATCGCCACCCGGTGCTGGGCGTCGAATACGTGAACGACACATCGTCACTCACGGATTTCTATTTCTCCAAGATGGGCCTGCAGGTGCGTTACTTCATGCCGCCCCATAGCGTGGCACCGCTGGCGTTCTACTTTTCCGGCGATCTGTTGGCCGATTACAGCGATCTCGAACTGATCAGCGCCATCAGCACCATGGAGACGTTCCAGAAGATCTATCGTCCAGAGATTTACAACGCTAACTCGGCGGCAGGTAAGGTCTATCAACCGCATCTGACCCATCAGGACTACTCGTTGACCCGTATCGAGTACGACCGCGAAGAGCGCAGCCAGCTGGCCGTCGAGCAGGGCAAGTTTGCCGAGCGCTACTTCATCGAACCTTTCCGTCACGTGCTCGAGCGCTGGTCGGCCGATGTCGCCCTTTGATTCACTGTTTACCAAGGATATTGCTATGAAGACATTGCTGCCCACATCGACGGCCGGAAGCCTGCCCAAGCCCGCTTGGCTGGCCGAACCCGAAAAACTCTGGTCGGACTGGAAGCTGCAGGGCGAGGAGCTGGCCCAAGGCAAGCAGGATGCACTGCGGGTGTCGCTGCACGATCAGCGGCTGGCGGGCATCGACATCGTCAGCGACGGCGAGCAGACTCGCCAGCACTTCGTCACCACCTTCATCGAGCACTTGAACGGCGTCGATTTCGAGCAGCGCGAGATCGTCAAGATCCGCGACCGCTATGAGGCCAGCGTGCCCTCGGTGGTCGGCCCCGTATCGCGGGAAAAACCGGTCTTCGTCGAGGATGCCAAGTTCCTGCGCCAGCAGACCGACCAGCCGATCAAGTGGGCGCTGCCCGGGCCCATGACCATGGTCGATACGCTCTATGATGGCCACTACAAGAGCCGCGAAAAGCTGGCCTGGGAGTTCGCCAAGATCCTCAACCAGGAAGCCCGCGATCTGGCGGCGGCTGGCGTGGACATCATTCAGTTCGATGAGCCCGCCTTCAACGTTTTCTTCGATGAGGTGAACGACTGGGGCATCGCCGCCCTGGAGAAAGCTATCGAAGGCGTCACCTGCGAGACCGGCGTGCATATCTGCTACGGCTACGGCATCAAGGCCAATACCGATTGGAAGAAGACGCTCGGGTCGGAGTGGCGCCAGTACGAAGAGATCTTCCCCAAGCTGCAGGCGTCGAACATCGACATCGTTTCGCTAGAGTGCCAGAACTCTCACGTGCCGATGGAGCTGATCGAGCTGATTCGCGGCAAGAAGGTGATGGTTGGGGCCATCGACGTGGCCACCCACGCCATCGAGACGCCGGAAGAGGTCGCCGACACGCTGCGCAAGGCGCTGCAGTTCGTCGATGCCGACAAGCTCTACCCCTGCACCAACTGCGGTATGACGCCCCTGCCTCGTGAAGTCGCCCAGGGTAAGCTGAAGGCGCTGAGCGCTGGCGCGGCAATCGTACGGCAGGAGATTTCTCGATAGTCGGCTTGGCCATTAGGCGGGTGATGCCCCCCATGCATTGGGACACAGAGAGTGATACAGGCGGACTAGAGCTTCCGCCTGGGTATCCTCGTTCCAGCGCCCCCCGAAAGCTTTCGATCGACGTCGGCACGCCGTTCACCCGAGGGAAATAGACGTCGGAAAGCATTAAAATCTTCATCATGAACGACTTAACGGCTAGGGTGGCTGCCAGTATGGCAACGCGCCGCGACACCGCCATGACAGCCGTGGTGGTGTTGACTTCCTTTCATCATGATGGATATGACATGCGACGTATTTTTGTGCTGCCCACGTCCTGGGCGGGCTGGGGGCTTTTCATTGCCTTTGTGGCGCTAGTATTGGCCGGTATTTGGCCAGTGATTGGTTGGGTGAACCGGGCCACGCTGGTCATGGGGTTGCCGCTGCTGGTGGTGTGGAGCTATGTGATCATCCTCTCCTGCGTAGCGGTCATGCTGGTGGGCAATCGCATTGTAGAGCGAGACGACCATGAATAGTGCCTGGCCGTTAGTGATCACGCTGTTATACGTGGCCACCGCCATGTTGATCGGCCTTCGCGCACGGGCGGGGCGCTCTATGAATACGCTAGAAGAGTGGGGCGTGGCTGGGCGCAGTATGGGGCCAGTGACCCTCTACTTACTGATCGCGGCGGGCAGTGTGAGTGCTTACACCTTCATGGGCGCACCGGGCTGGGCCTACTCCAAGGGCGTGGCGGTATTTTATGTGGCGGTTTATTTGGCCTATTTAGCGCTGGTGGCGTGGTACTTCGGGCCGAAGGTATGGCAGTTCGGCGAGCAGTTTGGCCATGTGACCCAAGCAAGCGCCATTGCCGACCGTTATCAAAGCCCTGCGCTAGGGGCGCTCTCCGCGCTGGTGATGGCGGTGGGCTCGGTGGCCTACGCAGTGCTACAAACCATTGGTTCCGCTTATATCCTGTTTGTGATGAGCGGCGGGTTGATACCCGTTTGGCTAGGCGTGCTGTTGGTGCTGACTTGTATAGCCGTGTATCTCTACGCCAGCGGGCAGCGGGCGATAGGCCGCACTAACGCGTTCCAGGGTGTGCTGATGCTGGCGGTGGCCTGGGCGGTAGGCCTGTGGGCCGTACACAGCGCCACCGGCGGGCTGAGTTTTACGGGCGTATTTGAACGCATCGCCGCAGAGCACCCCGAGTTTCTGACCCTCCCCGGCGCGGGGGGCGATATGAGTGTTAGCTTCTGGACCACATCGATTATCGTCTCGATGTTCTCATTCATGCCCCCCGTCTGGACGCAGTGGATGAGCGCCTCCTCCGCACGTACCATTCGCCGTAGCGCAACGTGGCTGCCTACCTATTACGTGGTGATTCTGCCCATGGTGGTGGTGGGCTTTATCGGTATTTTCTCGCTGCCGGAGCTGGCGCGGGCAGATACCGTGGTGCTGGAATACGCCATGCAGCACTTGCCCGTGGTGCTGGTGGGGCTGCTGGGCGCGGGCACCCTGGCAGCCTCCATGTCTTCCAGCGAGCCATTCATTCACTCGGTTTCCCTTTCCGTGAGTAAAGACGTGCTGCAGCCGCTTTTCAAGCTCTCGGAGGGTGACACCGCCCAGTTGGCGCGGCTTTTGATTCTACCCATTATGTTCTTGCTGATTGCGCCGCTGGCGATTGCCGAGCCGGGTAGCCTAGTAATGATCCTGCTGGTTGGGCTTGGTTTTGCGTCGCAGGTGTTGCCTGCATTCATTGGTATGTTCTTTTGGCCTCGCGCCTCTAGGTTGGGCGTTATGGCGGGCATTTTGGGCGGTTTCGTAGTGACGGTAGCATTCACCACGCTATGGCGACACCCGCTCGGCATTCATGCCGGTTTTTGGGGGCTCATGGTCAATTTGCCGCTATTTGTTCTGGTGTCATTAGTGACCCCTGCTACGCGTGAAGAGGTGGTCGAGCGTTTCTTTCGCATTTCAGCCCCTCGCGGACTGACGCGTTTGGGCAGACGGGTGTCTTAATCTGTTAACGTCCATCGTCTACGCTTATCTCAGAGCGTTTTAATGCACTACTGACAAAGGCACTGCAATGAGCCACGCATTGACTGGACATAACCGCCCTCAACAGGTCATCAAGGCCATACAACAGGCGAATGCGTCGCTGAGCGCGGCGCATCGGCAGGCGAAATACGCCAAAATGGCAGCCTCTCCTTATCGTTTCTTTCGCGGTTCCAACCATCTGTATTGGCAGGATGTTTGGCACGACTGGCGCTTCGCGCTGTTCGGCGGCTGGCCCAATACCCAAACATGGCTACAAGGCGATGCCCATGCCTACAACTTTGGCGCTTACGGCCATCACGATGACCAAGTACGCTACGGCATGGATGACTTCGATGATGCGCTCATTGGGGATTATCAGTACGACGTGTGGCGGCTGGCTATCAGTCTCGTGTTGGATGCCCGTGAGAACGCTGAGTTAAGCTCCAAAGCGGTGGATAAAGCGCTCAAAAAATTGCTGGAAGGCTACATAGAGACGCTGAGTGCGTACCGTGATGAAGAGCGGCCGATTTATGCGGTAACGCTCGACAGCGCGAAAGACCCGCTCAAATCCTTTATGGGTAAAGTAGCCGATAAACAAAGCCGGGCGCGCATGCTGGAGAAGTGGACGACTCTTGACCCCGACAAAGGACGTCACTTTGCCGAGCGCCCCGGCAAGCTCGCCAACCTGCCTGCCGATGTAGCAAGCCAGCTTAGCCGCATCGTCGAGCAGGAGTATCAGCAAACGCTGCAGCACCCCATCAAGGAGAGCGACCCGCAGCACTTCCGCGTCAAAGACACCGCACGGCGTTTGGATGCAGGCACTGGGTCGTTGGGCGTCGAGCGGTACTATGTGCTGATCGAAGGCGGTGCGGATCACGAGCACGACGATGTGATCCTAGACATCAAAGAGCAGGTCACGCCAGAAGCCTATCGTCTGATGGACAAAGCGCAGCAGCAGGCGTGGCGCAAGCTGTTTCCCAATGAAGGCATTCGCCATGCCGCGGCGTTCCATGCCATTGCCGAACACCCGGATGCCTACCTTGGCTGGTTGACCATGAACGGCAAGGTGTTTTCGGTACGCGAGCGATCACCGTTCAAAAAAGACTATCCCACCCATAAGCTTTCTAGCGGTAAAGCCTACCGCAAGCTGGCACGGCAGTGGGGTGAGATTCTGGCCCGGGAACACCTGCGCGGCGCGCAGGCGCTTAACCGAGGCAAAGCCGCACCGTTTGCCAACGCGGTATGCCAGCGATTAGAAGGGCGTGAGGAGCAGTTTATTGGCGTGGTCGCAACGCTTGCTAAGGCCTATGCCGACTGTGTTACTCAAGACTACCAAGTGTTCATGGAGCATTTTCAAGCCAACGACACGGCATTATAGGTTGAGTAGTGCCGTGCCAGTGGCTTAATACGTAACGCGTTAGCTGCTACTGGCACCACCGACGATGCCACTTCTCAAGCCGCTTTCCTGACCGGAGCGGCTTTTTAAATGATGAGACACGGTGTCTTCTGGGGAGCCTGCCATTTCCCGGAACATGCCCATGGAGCCCAGCAGAGCCGAAGATTCGTAAGGCACGAAGACTCGCTCGCCGTCTTTCGCCATGGTGGGCAACACTTTGATATAGCTTTGGCCAAGCAGGTAACCTACCACCGTGCGCTTGTTCTCTTCGCTATCGCCAATAGCGCTCAGCACCAGCTTGATGGACTCCTGCTCACCCTGGGCGCGCAGAATGGCAGACTCTTTATCGCCCTGGGCATTCAAGATGGCGGATTCACGCTGGCCTTGGGCCATGGCAATGGCGGCCGATTTTTCACCCTCGGCTTCGGTCACGGTGGCGCGACGCTTCCGCTCGGCTGCCATCTGCAGGCGCATGGCCGACTCGACCTCTTCCGGCATGGCGATATCCTGCACTTCCACACGGGAGATCTTGACGCCCCACTTGGAGGCGGGCTCTTCCATCGCCGCCTGAATCTCGTTGTTGACCTCCGCGCGGGACTCGAACAGTTTATCCAACTCCATCTTACCCACCACCGAGCGGAGCGTGGTTTTCGCCAATACCTCGACGGCTTGGCTCATGTTTTCGACTTCATAGACCGCCCGCTTGGGATCGATGATCTGGTAATACAGCGCGCCGTTGATGCGCACGGTGACGTTGTCCGTGGTCACCACGGGTTGGCCGGGGAAATCCATCACTGTCTCGCGGCGGTCGATGCGGGTCTCATCGGTAGTGATGGCCGTGTACTCCTCGCCCATTTTGCGATAGCGCAGCATGGTGATGGCGCGGGGCTGTTCGATAAATGGAATGATGATATTAATGCCGCTCTCTAACACGCGGTGAAAAGAGCCGAGGCGTTCAATCACCATCACTTCCGACTGGCGAACGATCACCAAGCCTTTCGAAATGATCAAAATTCCGATGACGACGATGATTAGGCTAATTAGTAGGCCGGGGCTTATCGGTAAATCCATGTCAAGACTCCTGAGGGGTGGCACGTGAATGATCATCCGTGATGGATGACGTTACATTCACCAGCGCGGTCGTGCCTTCAAAGCGTTTGAACACGACCTGAGTGCCTTCGGGCAGCTCTGTTTGGCCACTTTCGAGCACACGTATACGGTAGAAATCGCCGTTCACTTTAATCCCAGTGGCATTGTCGTAATCTCTCAGCAGCGTGGTATAGCGGTTGCCTTTTTCTACGCCGGTACCAGTGGTGCCGTAGGCAACCCCTTTGGGAGAGAAGCGTGGCCGAATCACCATTACGCCTAATGGCACCAGCACTCCCGCAAAGATGCCCATGCTGAGCAACTGCCAGGGCAGCGATAGCCCCAAAGCCGTGACGGCGGCGGTGAGCGCCGCAGCGATGCCGAGCGCCAACAGCACCATCGCGCCAGAGGTCAGTTCGGCTAGGCTCAACAGTAGGGCGAGCACTAGCCAGCTATAGGCAGGGTTCCAATCCATATACGCTCCTGATGCCAATACACATTTTATAGGACAACGTACCACTGCTTTGGCAGTGACATAAGCATGGTTGTGATATTCATAGTAAATAGTTAGACCAATTCAATTGGGTGTTATCCTCCGCACCTGATTTAGCGATCCCCCCATAGCTTTATAGACATGGCATGGGTAGATGGGGACGAGTGAAAAGGAAGTAATGAAAAGAAAGTAATGAAAAGGAGAGCCGCGTGTCGGGTGTGATTTATGGGTTGGATATGGCGGGTGTGATCGTGTTTGCCCTGTCGGGCGTGATTTTGGCCTGCCGTTCGCGGATGGACCCGTTTGGCATGCTGGTGCTGGCGGCGGTGACCGGGATCGGCGGCGGCACCTTGAGGGATCTGGTGCTGGGTGTCCGGCCGGTGTTCTGGGTCACCGACCCCACGTATCTGTGGGTCATCCTCGCCACGGTGGGCGTGTCGTTGGTGGGATTTCACTATATCCATCGTCTGTCTCGGGGTTTTTTACCCATCGCGGATGCCTTCGGCCTGGCACTGTTTACCGTGATCGGTACCCACAAGGCGCTGCTGCTGGGCACGTCGGGGGTGGTAGCGGTACTCATGGGCATGATGACCGGTGTGGCGGGAGGCATGATTCGTGATGTGCTGGCCCAGCGGGTGCCCATGGTGCTGCGCGAAGAGATTTACGCCACCGCTGCCATGGCGGGCGGGATTGTCTATGTCGCGCTGCAGGCGCTCGATGCGCCACTGACTATCGCCATTGCCGCCTCGCTCAGTGTGACACTGGGGCTGCGCTTAGCGGCAATTCATTGGCACTTGGCTTTGCCGGTGTTTGCCTGGGTCACGCTGCCGCCTAAACACCAAGACGCCAACGCGCCGCTGTCGACACCGCAAAAGGCCAAAGAGCGTGTACGGATGATTCGTCGGGAGCGCACGCGCCGCTAAGGCCTTGAAAAACGCTGGGCTTCTCGCCAGCGGTCAAACCAGCGCTTGGGTTGGAGCACGCGCAGGGCCGGTTCGCTGTCGTTCAGCTCCACGCCGAGGCCCACGGCACCAAGCCGCGCGTAAAGCGCGCCGTTGGCTTGGCCGTCGGCTAGGGTCATATCGGAAAGCAGTAGCAGCGGCCCGCCTGTGAGTGTGAGGTCATGCAGGCGTATTTGCTCGCCGCTCACTGTGAGTAGGGCGTGCCCGTTGATGTTATGCACGTTTAAAAGCCTGCCCAGCCAGTTGCTCTCCCGGGCACGGGCGAGAAATAGCCGTGCCAGTAGCCCAGTATCGCGCATGCCTAACTGTAGCTGGCTGGTGAGATGTATCGGGTCGCCCCAGTTGAGTTGGGCTTCTTCCATGGTGAGCTGCACCCACCAGCCTGCGTCCTGAGTGCCGTCGTCGCTTCGGCGAAAAACGTTTTCCAGGCGCAGGTAGGAGTCATTGGCGACAAAGCGGCGCGTCTCGATATCGCCCTCGGTGAGCTGTAGGTGCAGCGTTACATCGCCCCTCAGGCGCTGCTCCAGTAGCGCCATCTCGGTTTCAAAAGCGCGCAGCGTGATATCACCTTGGGCGCGCCGCCCCTCTAGCAGCCATTCGCTGGTTAGGCTGGCACTGCCGGAGAGTAGCTCAACCCCTGCATCTTCTGCTAAATAGCGGTTGTAGCGGGCAATGTCCGGCACCTCGGTAATTGGCAGCGCAACTCGGGTGGTGAAGTGTTCGGGAGCGGGTGAGTCCAGCACGTCACTAAAGCGGTCGGTTTGGGTGGTGAGCGCAAAGTGGCGGCCTTCCAGATGCGGGCGGTCATCATCTTGTCGCCGTAGGGCAAACTGTGGAATGCCTAGCGAAAGCTGTGCCTGCTCGGGGCTATCTAACTGGGCGGTCAGCTCGCCGCGCCCGGTGGCCAAGTAGTCGAGAAACGTCACTTCCAACTGGTTAGCATTGACCCGCAGCCGCGTAGGGGCTTGCAGCGTGTCGTCTATAAACGCGCCTTGCAAAAAAAGCTGACCGTTGCCGGAAAGAGATACGCCGTGGGCATCCGGTAAAAACGTGTTGAGAAACCCCAGCCGCTGCACGCTGCCCTCCAGTGTGAACTGCCCGCTTGGGGTGGCGTTTTGGCGCTGAAAGCGACCGTCGCGCAGCACCAGCGTGCTCTCCAGCGCTTCGCCGGGACGTTGCGGGTCGGCCACCTGCCAGCTTAACCGCGAGCCGCTGATGTCCATCTCCGTGCCATCCAGCGCCGCTTGGCGAATCGCCAGTGTGAGCTGCGTATTGCTCACCAAGGTGCCGCGCTGCCCGCTACGTTGCCAGCCGGTGGTCAGCGCGTTGCCGGCTAGATGAAGCTCTCCGCTTAGTTGCTCGGTCGTGAGGATTAGCTGCCCATGGCTGGTGGCCGTGCCACTGTTTAACGTAAGCGGAGAAGGGCTGGGCAACACCGACGCAAGGTAGGGTTGTAGCGTTTGGATATTGGGCAGCGTGGCGTCTTCCCAGCTCAGTTGCGCCGTGGCACTTTGTTGGGCCTGCTCGGGGTCGAGGGGGCTTTGTGCCGCTAGTGTTAGCGCTGCGTTTGCCAGCAAGGTGCGCTCCTGATGGCGCAGCGTGGCGTCCGTGAAGGCCAGTTTTGCCGTTATCTGTTCCTTAGTAGAGAGCGCCGCGTCGAGGGTACCGCTGCCTTGCGCGGTGAGTTCGAGCAGCTCTGCGCCTAGCGTGGGGGCTTGAACGGTTAGCGATGCTTCGTAAGGGCGTGCATCCTGGAGCGTCGCGCTGGCGGTGATGCTCCCCTGGCCGGAAAGCCGAACCCCTTGGCCATCGAAAGCCGTTGCGAGATAGCGGTCGAGCATGTCGAGTCGTGTCACTTCGCCCGATAGCTCAAATGACGCACGGGTGGGCAAGTCGAGCTGATCCAGGCGCTGATTGGGAATGTGGGTAGCGAGGGCGAGCTGGGTATTCGTCGCGTAGGGATGCGTATCGGCTAGCGTGACGTTTTCCAACTGGGTCGTGAAGCGCAGTTGACCCTCTTCCACGGCGAGTCTGACGCGCCCCTGGCCCGTGGCGGTATGCGGCGGCGGTGTGTCATCCGCTACCAGCCAGCGGCGCGTGTTATCGGTACTTCTCAAGCGCTGCTCATCCATCGAGAGGGCCAGCTCGGGGGCTGCTAACGTCAGTTCGCTGTCCGGCTGCAGTTGGCCCTCGGCGAGCGCAAGCTCGCCTTCCAACACGCCGCTGCCTGCCAAGCTTAGCCAGGGCAGTGCCTCTAAGTAAGGCATGAACACATCCCAAGCGTCGGCTTGAGCCGTGATGGCAAGCTGGGCGGTGAGGGCGTCGAGCAGCGCCTCCGTCAGCGCATCGTTACTTTGCTGGGTGGACAGTGAGTCCAGTGACGCCGTACTGCGTAGCTGAATGTCCTGCACCAGCGTGGTTTGATCGCTCAAGCGGACGAGGCGGCCCTGGGTAATATCCAAGCCTACATAAGGCACGCTGAGGGTCTCTTGGCTGAACTGGGTATCCTCGACCTTCAGCTGGCCCTCTGCTTCCAGGGCAATGTCCCCGATGGTAAAGCGGCGAATGCCGTTCGCTTCCAGTGCTTGAATATGTAGCTCTCCGCGCAGCAGGGCAAGCAGCGATAGCGACAGGGTGGCTTGGCTGGCCTCGACGGTAATCGGTAGCGCCTCGTCTTCTCGGGCTAGGTAGAGGTTGTCGACTTCCCAACGGCCAGGGTGAAGGCTCTGGGCGTTCGTCCAGCGTACCTCGACCCCTTCGATGGTGGAGAGTCGTTGCGGTAGCCATTGGCTGTTAAGCAGCCAGTGGCTGCCTACTAGCCAGATCAGCACGAGGGCTAGCGCGCCAAACAGCAGGACGATCAGTGGGCGAAAACGACGTGGTGCAGCGGGCGTGTCACGGGACATACGGGCTTCCTAGCAGATGACTCCTGTTGGCGCGTGTTTTATGGCATTATGCGCGACGTGGGGCAGTTATGGGTTTTCGATTTCAACGCTAGGCAGGCAGCAAAGCCATGTTCAAGGATTTTTACGCGCAGCGCGGAGAGTATGTGGTGATCTCCGCGGAGCAGGCCAGCCGCTTCGCTAAAAGCGTGGCTGGCGACTACAACCCGATTCACAACCCGGATGCGCGGCGTTTCTGCGTGCCCGGCGACCTGCTGTTTACGCTGGTGCTGGTGAAGTTTGGGCTGTCGCGACAAATGGAATTTCGCTTCACCAATATGGTGGGTGCCGACACACCGATCAAGTTTAGTGAAACCGTTGACGGGGATATTCACGTTTGTGACGACAGCGGTAAATGCTATTTACAGGTCGTCCGCAGCGGCGATATGACGCGTGATGAGGCGGTGGTCGAAGGCTTTGCCCGCTGCTACGTCGCCTTCTCGGGTAAGAATTTTCCCCACTATCTCAAGCCGCTCATGGAGCAGCATGGGGTGATGTTCAATCCCAAGCGTCCGTTAGTGATCTACGACAGCATGGGGTTCTGCCTGGATCGCTTGGATGGCTTTTCGCCTCATTTGGCGCTTACACAATCCTCGTTGGACGTACAGGGAAAGCGTGCCGACGCGCTGCTGGAGTTTTCCATCGAATCGGCTGGTGAAGCGGTCGGTGTGGGCTCAAAGAAGCTCGTGGTGAGCGGTCTGTGCGACTACGATGCTACCGAAATGGCGGCCATCGTCGACGAGTTTTACCGCTTGAAAGCGGCCTACGAAGCCGCCTAGGGCAGTGGATGCCTACCCGTCATTGCGACGCTGCGTTAGCGCAATGGCGGGTGCCATTAACGCTACCGCTCAGGTATTCTCAAAGCCGACTAAGTAAAAAAATACCCAAAGCGCCGACCGGCACTTTGGCTGGACAATGAGGCTTTGCATGAACCGAATGAAAACGCTGACGCTTGCCTGTGCCGCAGTGACCCTGGCCGTTACCTCTATCAGCGCCCAGGCACGTGATTTTCGTCTAGGGCTGATTACGCCCGCCCAGCACTTGTGGTCTACCGAAGCCGAAGCGTTTGCCCAAACGCTGAGCGAGCGCTCAGGCGGTGAGCATAGCGTTAGCGTGTTTCCAGCTCAGCAGCTAGGTAACGAAGCGCAGATGGTGCAGCAACTGCAAACCGGCGCGCTGGACATGGCGTTTCTGACCATTGCTGAAATCTCCAACCGCATTCCTGATTTCGGCGCGCTCTACGCCCCTTATTTGGTGGATGACGTGAACCATGCCGCGCGTCTGCTGCGTTCCGATGCCGCCGGAGAGTTGCTGGATCTGATGCCGGAAGGTGTTGGCTTGGTCGGTGTGGGTTACGGCATGGTGGGCATGCGCCAAGTGTTGAGCCGCAGTCCTATCGAAAGCGCTGACGATCTGCAAGGCCAGCGGCTACGTATCACGCCCTTCGAGCCCATTCGCGATTTCTATACGGCTACCGGTGCAGCACCGGCCCCCATGCCGCTACTGGAAGTTTACGATGCGCTGGCCAATGGCCAAGTCGACGCCATCGATATGGACTTCGACTCGATTTTGATTCTGAAATTCTACGAGCAGGCGAACAACCTGCTGATCTCCAATCATATGATGTTCCCCATGGTGGGGGTGGTGTCTGGGCGCGTTTGGCGCGAGCTCTCTGAAGAGGATCGCGAGCTGATCGATACCGCCATGGCCGAACATCTGGAGAACGTGCTGACGGGGTTCGAAGAGATGGACGCCGCTCAGGAAGAGGAGATTCGCGGGTTGGACATCAATATCGTCGAAGCCGACGCTGAGTTTTTCTCTGAGGCGATTGCCGAGTGGGAGCGTATCTGGGCACCCAAAGCGCCCATGCTGGAAACCCTGCGTGCGGAAGCGGATCGCTTGCGCGACGAGTAGTGTCAATAAAGGCTAATAATCATCATGCTGCAACGCCTGTCCAACGGGCTTGCCCGTTGTGAAGAGATCACCGCCGCTGCCTTGGCAGCGGCGGTGACGTGTTTGATCCTCACGAATATCGCCTTTCGCGCGCTGGGCAGCCCACTTTACTGGGTCAGTGAACTGGCGATCTACGCCATGATCTGGATGACCTTCTTGATTGCTGGGGCGGTGCTGAAACGTCGCCACGGCATCGCGGTGACACTCGTGAGCGACCTGCTGCCGTCTGCAGGAAGAAAGTGGGTCATCGTCGCGGTAGATACGATGGTGCTGCTGTTTGCCCTGATGCTGGTGTGGCTCTGCTGGCGGTGGTATCAGCCGCTGACGCTGGCTCAAACCGGCTTCGATATACGGGCGTTCCAGGGCCAGACGTTCAATTTCATCTATGCGGAAAATACCTCCACCCTGGGCATTAAAAAATTTTGGGCATGGCTGATCGTGCCTTGGTTTGCAATCTCGCTGAGCCTGCACGGCGTGTCGAATCTAGTGCAATCGCTAACGGCCATGAGGGGACGTGTATGACGGTCGTGGTGTTTCTGCTGCTGCTTCTGGGCGCCGTGCCCATTGCGTTGGTACTGGCGCTCACGGCGATGTGGTATATCCAAGCCTCCGGCAATACGGTGCTATTCGACTCCTACCCGCAGCAGCTGTTTAGCGCCATCGAAAGCTATGGGCTGTTGGCGATTCCGTTGTTCATGCTGGCCGGGGAGTTGATGAACGAGGGCGGGTTGACCAAGCGATTGATTGCTCTGGCGCGCATTTTGGTGGGAGGCTTTCGCGGCGGCTTGGCCTATATCAACTTGGTGGCCAACATGATGATGGCGGCGATCATTGGTTCGGCGGCGTCACAAATCGCCATCATGTCTCGCGCCATGGTGCCTGCAATGGAGCAGGAAGGTTACGATACCCCCTACAGCGCGGCGATCACCGCCGCAGGGGGCCTGCTATCGCCGATCATCCCGCCCTCCATGCTGTTCGTGCTATTTGGGGTCATGGCTCAGGTGCCCATTGCAGAGATGTTTATTGCAGGGCTGTTACCAGGGCTTTTGTTGGGCGCAAGTTTTTTTGTGGTCATCGCTTTGGTGGGGCTGGTGCAGCAGTACCCGAAAGGGCAGTGGCCGAGCCGTCAACAAGCGCTGCATGATGCGTTATGGGGGTTGCCCGCACTGCTGATTCCCGTGATTATCATCGGCGGCATTTTGTTGGGTATCGCCACGCCCACGGAATCGGCGGCACTGGCCTCGCTGGCGGCGCTGCTGATGGGGCGCTTCGTGTATGGTGATCTGCGTTTGACGCAGCTTCCCATGGTACTCACACGCACGGCGATCAATGCCGGTCTTGTCATCATGCTGATTGCCGCAGCGGGTGTGTTTGGCTGGGTAGTGATCTACGAGCAACTGCCGCAAATGGCCGCTGAATGGATTGCTGCGTTGACCAGTAGTCCGTTTCTTTTTTTGCTGTTGGTGATTGGGGCGCTGCTGCTAGTGGGAATGGTGATCGATGGGATTGCCGCGCTGATTTTGGTAGTGCCCATTTTGATGCCTATCGCCCAGAGCCAGTTTGCGATTAGCCCTTATCAGTTTGGCGTGGTGGTCTGCTTAACCTTGGTAATGGGCTTGCTGACGCCCCCGGTGGGAGCTGGGCTGTTCATTGCCTCTTCCATGACCGGCGCACCGCCGCTAAAAATCTTCCGAGCGTTGCTGCCCTTTTTACTGGCCACCCTGGTCACGCTGGTCCTGCTGGCGTGGTTGCCATGGTTGACTAACGGATTGATTCAACGGTGATCGTCTCGCACGCGCGGTTTAGGCCGCGCTGTTGTCCGTGAGGGGCATTACGTCTACCTCCACCTCGAGCTGGTGGTCGCCGCCGCCATTCATCACGCCTTTGAGTGGTGCCACGTCCGCATAATCTCGCCCCCAAGCCAGCACTGGGTGCTGTTCACCGGCTACCGTACCGTTGGTTGGATCCAGCGCTAGCCACCCCCAGTCCGGAATCCACGCGGCTAGCCACGCGTGGGAGGCATCGGCGCCAATGAGTCGTGGTTGGCCAGGTGGCGGCTGAGTCTCCAAGTAGCCGCTTACATAGCGTGCCGCCAAGCCCACCGAGCGCAGTGCGCCAATGGCGAGGTGGGCAAAATCTTGGCAGACCCCCCGTCGGTTAGCCAGCACCTCACTCAATGGTGTGGCCAACGTGGTAAAGCTGGGGTCGTACTCGAAGGTGTCGTAAATCGACTGATTGAGCGCTAGCGCGGCATCGACCAGCGGTCGGCCGGGAGTGAAACAGCTGCGCGCAAAGGCCGCCAGCTCATCGTTACGACGAATGAACGGCGAGTCGAGCCGGTAGAGCTGCATATCGAAGCGGCTGTCGTTGCGCAACTGCTCGGCCACACGCTCCCACGCCGGAGAGCTGCTCGGCAATGGCCCGAGCGGCTGAGTGTTGAGCGGCGTCACGACGGTCACATCCAGCGTTTGGTGCACGTCTTCCAGTGCGAAGTAGAGCACTCGATTGCCAAACACATCGCGGCGCTCGGCCTGCACCTGAGGCATTGGGCTGATCGTCAGTTCCGAGGCACCACACTGCTGATGCTGGGTTTTACGTGGCAGTACCCGGGCCTCGCTATGACAGAGCGTCACCGGTGCGCTGTAGTGGTAGCGTGTGGTGTGCCGCAAGGTGTAGTTCATTCGTCGGGCTCCATGCTGACAAGTTGGCGCGGCTGTTCCACGTGGCTGAAGTGGCTGTGGCTAATGGCATCGGAGAGCGCATTGAGCGGCGCAATCAGCTCGTCCAACAGTTGCTCCAGCGCGGCCTGCGCATCTGGAGTATCGGCCAAGTGGCTAATTCGGTCGATGTCGGCGAGATGCAGAGCGGCGTTGGCTTGAATGAGCAAACGTCGCTCGGCATTTCGGTAGGGCGACGAGCTGCCGGGCAGCCGATCCATCTGCCGTTCCAGACGTTTGAGCATGTAGCCCACCGAGCGCGGGTTGGTTTCGTCGAAGAGCAGCAGGTCAAGAATCGCTTCGGGGTGCAGCTCGCTTCGGTAGCGTCGCCGGTAGGCCGTAAAGTTATCGGTGGTGGCGAGCACCACCTCCCATAGCGCCAGCCCCGGTGAGTGGGGAGCGTTGAGAGTGAGTTTGAGCAGCGACAGCAGGCCTAACACGCGATCCAGGAAGCGGCCAATGTCCATGAAACGCCAGCCGTAATGGTGGGGCATGGTTTCGTTGCACAAGCCAAAAAAGGCGGCAATTTGCGCCGACAGCCCTTCGCAGGCACGCCGCGCCGCGCTGGCACCCAGGCTCGGGTTGAACGTGTCTACCCGCTGTCGCAGTTGGTGTACCACTCGCCAGGAGTCATCTCCCAGATGTTCGCGCACGCTGCGAGCGTTACGCAGCATTTGGGCGAACAGTGGCTGCAAGGCTTGGGCGTCGCGCTCATCGAACTGGGTCAGCAGCGCCGTGCGCTTTTGCGCAAAGCCCACCAGGGGCGGCTTGGTGCTTTCCCCTTCATGGTCGAGCGTGGTGATATCGAGGGCTAGCAGCAGCTCATCTAGCAGTTGATCCGCGATCTCGTCCTGGTCGTACTCCATCAAACGCAGCAGCGCTTCGCGCAGCAAGCGGGCGCGGGCATCCAGCCGTTCGCCGTAGCGTCCCAGCCAAAAAAGACTTTCGGCCACCCGACTGGGCAAGTCGGTGCCATCGCGGGTGGCGACCACTGGGCCACGCGCTTGGCGTAGCTGGCTGACATGGGGTTGGGGCGTATTCGCGGTGACCCAGACATCTTTGACGATCGGGCTGCTCAACGATGGTGAGCCCGGGGAACCAACCCACGCCAGGCCGCCGGGCATGACATGATAGTCACTAGGCTGCGGACACTGGGTCGCGATGCTGCCAGGCATTCGTGTAACGAAGCAGCGCAAGTTCAGCGTTGCGGGGGATAACCGCTGCATGTTGGCATCGAACACTGGGGCCGATGCTGGTTGGGTACTGGCATCGGCACTAGGCAGTAGCAATTCCTCACCGAGTAGATGCTGGCATAAGGCAGGGAGATAGTCGGCCAGCTCGGCCATTTCCAACACGCCAACGCCGACTGCATTCGACATGGCCACGCCGCTGGCGCGGGTGGCTTGTAGCAATCCAGGCACGCCGAGTTGAGAGTCGCCGCGTAGTTCGAGCGGATCGCAGTAAGCGTCGTCGCAGTGGCGCAGCACCACATCCACAGGTTGCAGGCCTCCTAAGGTACGCAGCCATAGCTGGCTATCGCGTACCACCATGTCCTGGCCTTCGGCGAGATCGATATTGAGATAGTTCGCCAAATAGGCGTGCTCGAAGTAGCGTGGGCTGCCTGGGCCGGGGGTGAGCAGCACGATCGTGGGATTGTCACGGTGCTGGTAGGCCAGCGCGGTCAACGTACGGTGATATTTGTCCAAAAAGCCCGCCAGCCGCTTGAGCGGGGCGTTTCGATACATTTCCGGCAGCGCGCGGGCCATGAGTATGCGGTTCTCCAGCGCGAAGCCAGTGCCAGACGGCGCCTGCAGGCGATCGCCCATCACCCGCCAACGCCCATCGGTATCTTGAATGACATCGATACCGTGAAAGCTGATCGACGGACGGTCGCTGGGTTGCGAGCCATGGCAAGGCAGTAAAAAGTGGGGCGAAGCGAGAATGGACTGCGTAGGAAGAAGCCCTGCATCGAACAGTGTGCGCGGGCCATAAATATCGTCGTAGAGCGCATTGAACAGGCGCGTGCGCTGGGTCAAGCCGACCTCTAGTGCTTGCCACTGCACCTGATCGATCACCCAGGGAAGCGGATCGAGCCGCCAAGAGCGGCCCTGAGTGTCTTCGTGCATGTTAAAGATCACGCCGTTCTCTGCCAGCAGGCGCTGAATCTCTTCATGCTGCTGATAGCGGCCATCCGCGCCGAGTGCTTCCAAGGCACAGAGCAGGCTCTGCCAGCCGGGGCGCAACTGCCCCTGCCGGTCGAGCATCGCATCAAACGTGCCGGGCTGTCCCTTGCCTAGCTGATTCGTGTAGTCCTCAACCAGCCCGGCAGCGCCGAGCCCGAGCAGTGAGGGAGAGACAGGGGCGGTCATGATCCTGATTGTCCTAAGCGAGTAGGGGGCGGATTATCCTGTAGCTAGCGCAGATAAGGAAGCACTCTTCATCCATCAGCGTGGGCTCCAGCGCAAATCGAGCGTGCAAGGCAGCTCCTGGCTCGCCCTTTCCGGTACGGGGGCCTGAAAGCCATGGCGGTGGCCACTGTCGCTGAAGCGTCCCAAACGGCGGGCTTCGGCTTCGAACGCATTGACAGGGAAGGTCTCGAAGCTACGTCCTGTGGGATGTACCACATAGTAAGTGCAGCCGGCTACTGAACGTTGGTTCCAGGTGTCGATGACATCGAACACTAGTGGTGCGTGAATGGGGATTTTCGGGTGCAGCGCCGAGGGTGGCTGCCAGGCGCGATAACGAACGCCGGCCACGGCTTCGCCATTACGCCCGGTGGCGGTAAGTGGCACGGGGCGGCCGTTACAGGTGACGACGTAACGATCACCGCTCATGCCGCTGACTTTGACTTCCAAGCGCTCTACCGAGGAGTCGACGTAGCGCGCGGTGCCGCCTGCAGTCGCTTCTTCGCCGAGGACGTGCCAGGGCTCGATGGCTTGGCGAAGCTCGATCGAGAGCATCGGCGTATGCAAACGGCCGTGCACCGGGAATCGGAACTCCAAGAACGGCGCAAACCAGTCAAGCTCGAAGTCGAATCCGTGATGACGCAGGTCGCTGAGCACGTCGTTCAGGTCTTCCCACAAATAGTGGGGCAGCATCCAGCGGTCTTGCAGCGCGCTTCCCCAGCGCACCGGCTTGCCACGGTAGGGCGTTTTCCAACAGCGGGCGACCAGCGCGCGAATCAGCAGCATCTGCATCAAGCCCATTCGCGCGTGGGGAGGCATTTCGAAGCCGCGCAGCTCCAATAGACCCAGGCGTCCGCTGTCGCTGTCCGGCGAGTAGAGTTTATCGATACAGAACTCGGCACGGTGGGTATTACCGGTCAAGTCGGTCAGCAAGTGACGCAGCAGACGGTCGACCAGCCAGGGTTGCACTACTTCGCCTTCGGGCATTTGCTGCAGAGCGATTTCCAGCTCGTAGAGCGCTTCGTGGCGCGCTTCATCGACGCGTGGTGCCTGGCTGGTAGGGCCAATGAACAGTCCCGAGAAAAGATACGACAGGCTGGGATGATGCTGCCAGTAGGTGACCAGACTGGCCAACAGGTCGGGGCGACGCAAGAACGGCGAATCGTCCGGCGTGATCCCGCCCAAAGTGACGTGGTTGCCGCCGCCGGTACCGGTATGGCGACCGTCCAGCATGAACTTTTCGGTGCCTAACCGCGCTTGGCGTGCTTCATCGTAGAGACGTTCGGTTTGTGCCACCAGAGTTTGCCAACTGGCGGCAGGCATGATGTTGACTTCGATGACGCCTGGGTCGGGAGTGATCTGGAAACTTTCCAGCCGCGGATCGCGCGGCGGCGCGTAGCCTTCGATCATGACCGGGCAGGCAAGTTCGCGGGCGCACGCTTCGATACTGCTGAGCAGGTCGAGGTAGTGCTCGAGCTGAGTCAGCGGCGGCAAAAAAATATGCAGCCTGCCTTCACGGGGTTCGACGCACAGACTCGTGTGGATGATCTTGTGCTCCCGATCCTCCTCGGCGCTAGGTTGCTGCTGTACCGATTCGCCTTCCGGGTGGCTATGGCTTGGATGGGTGCTTTGGCCCAGGCGCTCAGCACTGGTGAAGCGGTGCTGTTCGGCGTTACGACGCGCCACCTCTCCGTGAATGTCGCCCAGCGCCGGGCGAGGAGCAAACAGCGACTGCGGTTGGGGCTGGTCTTCCGGGTCGGCCCAGGGCAGGGCAGAGAGCGGCAGGCGTAACCCCATGGGCGAGTCCCCGGGTACCAGGAAAAGGTGGTCGCGTTTCAGCGGCCAGCGTCCGCTCTCCCAACGGTGTGACTGGGCAATCGAGTGGCGCAGTGGCAGCGCATAGCCAACGACCGCGCTCAGATCCTGCTCCAGCAGGCGGGCAAGGCGTCGGCGTTCGGCGTCATCTTTCAAATCGGTTTTGCGTGGGTCTACGTTGACCGGCAGCGTTTGCTCTTTCCACAAATAGTAGTAAGCATCCTCATAGGCAGGAATCCAGCAGCGATGAGCCACACCCAGACGTTCGCTCAGCGCTTGAGTAAAGCGCTGAGCCATGGTGTCGTCGGCCACCACGTCGGGGGCACCTTCCATGCAGGCCAGCCAGCTTGGGTCGCGCCATAGCGGCACCCCATCTTTACGCCAGTAGCAGGCCAGCGCCCAGCGGGGCAGCGGCTCGCCAGGATACCACTTGCCCTGCTGCTGCTGAATCACGCTGCCAGGGGCGTAGGCGGCCTGCAGGCGCGACAATAGCGCTTCGGCGCGTTCACGTTTGTGCTCCCCCAAGGCTTCGGTGTTCCACTGAGGGCTCTCCATGTCGTCGATGGAAACGAACGTCGGTTCGCCGCCCATGGTCAGTCGAACGTCTTGCTGGTTGAGCGCTTGGTCAACCTCGTCGCCCAGCGTCAGAATGCGTTGCCACTGCTGCTCGCTATAGGGTTTGGTGACGCGCGGGTCTTCATGAATGCGCTCGACGCGCATCTCGACGTCGAACTCCACCTCGCACTTATCGGAAAAGCCAGTGATGGCGGCGGCGCTGCCGGTCGTAGGCGTAGCGGCGAGTGGAATATGACCTTCGCCTGCAAACAGGCCAGAGGTGGGGTCCAGTCCTACCCAGCCAGCGCCGGGCAGAAAGACTTCGGTCCAGGCGTGGAGGTCGGTAAAGTCCACGGCGGTGCCGCTAGGACCATCCAGCGCTTTCACATCCGGTGTCAGTTGAATCAAATAACCCGACACGAAGCGTGCCGCCAAGCCTAGATGACGCAGTATTTGTACCAATAGCCAAGCGCTGTCGCGGCAGGAGCCGCTCGCCAGAGTCAGCGTCTCTTCACAGCTTTGTACCCCAGGCTCCATACGCACCAAATAACTGATGTCCTTTTGCAGGCGCTGATTGAGGGCGACGAGGAAATCGACGCTGGTGGTCGGTTCGAGAGAGACGTCTTTCAACCAGTCCAGGAGTCGCGGTCCCGCTTCGGTTACCTCTAGGTAGGGGCCAAGCTCTTTGCTGAGTTCGTCGGGATAGGTGAACGGAATCTTTTGGGCGACGTCATCCAAAAAGAAATCGAACGGGTTGATCACCGTCATGGGGGCCACGAGTTCGACGGCAATGGTGAGCTCTTTACGTGGCTCGGGGAACACCACGCGGGCATTGAAGTTGCCGAACGGATCCTGCTGCCAATTCAAGAAATGGTCGTCGCCTGAAATATTCAGTGAATAGGCGTCGATATGGGTACGGCAGTGGGGGGCCGGACGCAGACGAATCACATGGGGCGAGAGCTTGACGGGGCGGTCGAAGCGATAGGTCGTGCGGTGATGCAAGGCAACGCGAATGGTCATGAGCCACCCTCAAAGAAAGCCAAAAGTCACCGTGCGTATTCCGCATAGCGCGTCGGTGAAGAAAATAAGTACCAAGAAGTATCGTTGGAGTTGAACTATTTTGCAGCTGCAATATGAGTAATGGCGTTTAAAGAGTGTGGAAAATTGTCATCGCACCATAATCGATAACTGGTATGCACTATTTTGGTGCTCTAATAACGATTAAGTACTAAAAGATGAGTGTTAATTTCTTTCATGTATAAAAGTTGTGCCAACCGAGCCTTACAAAGAGAAGAGTAAACGCTAAGCGCCTATTGAGCGTTGAAATAGCGGGGAATATGGCGCGAGTTTTGCGTGTTTATATGGTCAAGTTGCTACGTACATTGCACGCGGCAGGCCTACACTACTGAATTAAGGAAGTTGCCGCTTCCACCCTAGCGCCAGGAGAGCGCCCATGAGCCAAGTAGATTGGAATAACTATGCGTGCCGTGACTTTTACGACGAGCTGTTGGCGGCGCCAGGCAAGCCTCGTGCTTCTGCGGACGAGTTATGTCACATGTTGGCGCGCTTTAGTGCGGAAGAGCTAGCTGAACGTAAAACTGCGGCAGAAATTGCCATTCGAACGATGGGCATCACGTTTACCGTTTATTCAGAAGGGGCGATGATCGACCGCGCCTGGCCTTTCGATATCGTTCCCCGCATCATTCCGGCCAATGAGTGGCGAAAAACCGAGGCGGGTTTAAAGCAGCGCGTACAAGCGCTGAACTTGTTTATCGATGATCTCTATCACGAGCAAAAAGTCGTCAAAGATAAAGTGTTGCCCGCCGAAGTATTGGCTCAGTCGGCCAATTTTCGACCTCAGTGTGTGGGCATCAATCCGCCCCACGGCGTGTGGGCCCATATTTGCGGATCTGACTTGGTGCGCGGCGGCGATGGCACGCTTTACGTGTTGGAAGACAACTTGCGTATCCCGTCGGGCGTTTCGTACATGCTGGAAAACCGCAACGTCACCAAGCGCGTGTTACCGGAGCTTTTCGCCTCGGGCAAGATCTTGCCAGTGGACGACTATGTCGCGCAGCTGTACGACATGCTGGCGGCCATGTCGCCCCGTCCGGGCGACGACCCGCAGGTAGTGGTGCTGACGCCTGGCATCTATAACTCTGCCTATTTCGAACACGCCTACCTGGCGCAGCAAATGGGGGTCGAGCTGGTGCAGGGCAGCGATATGCTGGTCGATGACGACGATGTGGTCTACATGCGCACGGTAGAGGGCTTGCGCCGTGTCGATGTGATCTACCGCCGCGTAGACGATGAGTTTCTCGACCCCGAGGCGTTCAATCCGCACTCCATGCTGGGCGTGCCGGGATTGATGCGCGCTTGGCGGGCGGGCAACGTCGCGCTGGCCAACGCGCCCGGGGCGGGCGTCGCCGACGACAAAGTCGTTTACGCCTTCGTCCCTGAGCTGATTCGTTACTACCTGGATCAAGAGCCACTGCTGCCGAACGTGCCGAGTTATCTCTGTATGTTCGACGAGGACCGCCAGTACGTGCTCGATCATTTGAACGAGCTGGTGGTAAAACCCGCCAACGAATCCGGTGGTTACGGCATGCTGATCGGACCGCGCTCCACCAAAGAAACGCGGGACGAGTTTGCGCGCTTGATCAATGAAAATCCGCGTAACTATATGGCTCAACCGACACTGGCGCTTTCCACTACGCCAACGCTGGCCAACGGTTTGCCTCAGCCCCGCCATGTCGACCTTCGCCCGTTCATCCTCTCGGGACCGGAAACCCATGTAACCACAGGCGGTTTGACCCGCGTGGCGCTGGTCGAAGGGTCGCTGGTGGTCAATTCGTCCCAAGGGGGCGGGAGTAAAGACACCTGGATCGTCGAAACCGACGAGAACGCGGCGGGTGCCGCTGAGCAGAAAGGAGCCTAGCGCCATGCTGTCACGCGTTGCTGAAAACCTCTATTGGATGGCTCGCTACATCGAGCGTGCCGAAGACACCGCACGGTTATTGAGCGTCAATACGCACCTGATGCTGGATTTGCCACGCCATTTACCGCTGGGCTGGGCGCCGCTGATCGAAATGACCGGGACGCTGGATGCCTTCAACGCTCGGCATACCAGTTTCGATGAGCGAAGTGTGATGCACTTTTTGTGCGCCGATGCCGAAAACGGCAGCTCGATTCTCTCGGCGCTCGCCAGTGCCAGAGAAAACCTGCGCACCACGCGGGACGTGGTGCCCCGAGAGATTTGGGAAGAGGTCAACCAGCTCTATCTCAGCGTGGCGGATCACGCGGAGAACGGCGTGAGCCCTCGGCGTCGGGATGCATTTTTGAAAAACGTCATTCGTGGCTGCCAAACGCTAACAGGGCTCATCGAAGGCACCTTGAGCCACGGCCCGGCGCGTACGTTCATCAAGCTGGGCCGTCAGTTGGAGCGGGCGGACATGACCACGCGGATCGTCGACGTGCGTTCGGCAAGCTTGCTGCCGCAAAACCCTGAAGAATTGCTGCCGTTCGAAAATTTGCAGTGGATGAGCGTGCTGAAATCCCTGACGGCGTACCAGATGTATCGCCAGCAGGTCAGGCTGCGCGTGCGTGGGCCAGACGTATTGCGTTTTCTGCTTCAAGACCCGCACCTGCCGCGCTCCATTGCCTGTAGCTTGGAAACGTTGGGGCACGAGCTGCAGTTACTGCCTCGCCAAGATCGCGTGGCGGCCACGGTGTCACTGGTACGCGCCGATGTGGTCGATGCGGACATTCAGGCATTGGCCCACTCGCCGAGCAAACTGCACGCTTTCGTGGACGAGCTACAAATTGGTTTTGCCGCCATTCACGATACGCTCAGCGCTACGTATTTCGTAAACGGCGATGGCGTTCCTCGAGTCACTCAGCGCCAAAGCCAGAGCCACGTGGGCGACCATGACAACGACTGATTAGGCCGTTTTAGGGCTGGCGTTTGCGCGTTGAATGAGATCGTGTAGATACGCCAGCTTTTCATGCACCGCGGGGGCAAGAACCCCTGGGGCTAGATCCAGTAGGCCCATGTCACGATTGAGTTCATTCACCGTCAAGCCTACCTGATGAAACGCTTGTAGCATGCTCTCCAATGAGCCATCGTACTCGGCCCGAGAGAGGCCCATGTGCAGTGCCGTATCCAGCACAGCCACCATGTCCAGATAAAAGGCAAACGTCTCTGCGAAATCCTCCCACGGATGCATGGCGGCGTAGGCGGAGATGAACCGTGTGGGCCAGTCTGCTGGAGCGCCTTGCTGATAGTACTGCTCTAGGGCGTCGCCATAGGTGGGATGGTTGTGGTCGCCGAACACGCGAATGCTGGCGGCTTCGTCTTGGTCTTTGATCAGTAGGTCCCAGTAGTAGTGGCCGATTTCGTGACGAAAATGGCCGATCAACGTACGGTGGGATTCATTCATGTCGACACGCAGCCGCTCACGCTCGACGTCATCGGCCTCTTTGACGTTGATGGTGATATGGCCATTGGCATGGCCGGTATACACCTTTTCTTGGTTTGCCGTGGAGCGCCACAGCCCTTGGTCGGGCAGCGCATCGGCCATGAACGAAAAGCTCAGTGGGACGCGGATGTCCTCGCCCTCGACGCCGTGGGGAAGCTTGAGCAAATCCAGCGTATAGAAAAGCCGCCGTTTGGCGCTCTCCAGCGCTGCCCAGCGTTCCCGGTTGCCCTCGACCTCTAGGTCGGGAATCACCTCGTTGTAGCGGCAGCAGTCGCACAGCGTATCGGCGTGCCCGTCGGCCATCACCACCATCCGGTTGCAGACGTTTTCGACGGCATAGTTGTGGCACTTCATTAGTGCCGTGCCGCAGTTTTCATGGGTACAGCGGTAGCCGCCGCTATCCAACGGTTCCAGCGCCACGATGTTACAACACGCGGGGCACCAGCCAACCTCCGACTCACAGGCCAAGCAGTGGGTATTTTCGAAAAACAGCGGATTGCCACAGCGGCAGCTAAACGTCTGCATGGATACCTCCTTGTGATCACCACAGCGCATCTCACGAGGGTGAGTAGTGATACGTCATTGTCTCAGCATAGCGATGCCCTTACCGAGAGGGAAAGCCAAATCGTCGGGCGGAGGGCATATTGTCTTTGTCCAGTGGCTAATTGACGTTTACGTCAACTTGCTGATATACCCTAAGGGTTCCCTATTTGATCCCATAACAAACACAAGCTGAGGAAACGCATCATGTCCGTTCGTGAAATTCCGATGTACATCGATGGCCAGCCAGTCATGTCGCAAAGCCAAGAGTGGCGCGATGTGGTGAATCCTGCCACCCAGGACGTGGTGGCGCGAGTACCGTTCTGTACGTCCGAAGAAGTCGAGCGCGCCATCGCCAGCGCCAAAACGGCGTTCAAAGAGTGGCGCAAAGTGCCGCTCGGCAAGCGCATGCGCATCATGCTCAAACTGCAGGCGTTGATTCGCGAGAATACAGCGGAACTTGCCGCCTTGATCACCGAAGAGCACGGTAAAACCCTGCCGGATGCCGAGGGTGAAGTGGGGCGCGGGCTAGAAGTGGTAGAGCACGCCTGTTCGATTACCTCCCTACAGCTTGGCGAGCTGGCGGAGAATGCGGCCAACGAGGTGGACGTCTATACCATGCATCAGCCGCTGGGTGTGGGGGCGGGCATTACCGCCTTCAATTTTCCGATCATGCTGCCCTGTTTCATGTTCCCGTTGGCGATTGCAACCGGAAACACCTTCGTCTTGAAGCCTTCCGAGCAAGACCCGAGTTCTACCATGCGGCTCGTGGAACTGGCACATGAAGCGGGTATTCCGGCTGGAGTATTGAACGTCGTGCACGGTGGGCCTGACGTCGCCAATCAAATTGCCGACCATCAAGATATCAAGGCGCTGTCGTTCATCGGTTCGACCCATGTGGGGTCGCTGCTTTATAACCGTGCGGCCGCTGCTGGCAAACGTATGCAGGCCATGATGGGTGCAAAAAACCACTGTGTCGTCATGCCGGATGCCAACCGTAGTCAAGCCATCGATAGCCTGCTGGGCTCTGCCTTTGGTGCCGCCGGTCAGCGCTGCATGGCGAACTCGGTGGTCGTGCTGGTGGGGGAAGCGCGCGAGTGGATCAAAGACATCGAAGCCGGCGCGCGCGGTATGATCGTAGGACCCGGCACCCAGCGCGAGGCCGATCTGGGGCCACTGGTCTCTCCGCAAGCCAAGGAGCGGGTCGAGCGTTTGATTACGGCAGGTGAAAAGGAGGGGGCTACGCTGCTGGTTGATGGGCGCGGCTACACGGTCGACGGCTACCCAGACGGTAATTTCGTCGGGCCGACTCTGTTTTCCGATGTAACGGCAGAGATGACGATCTATCGCGAGGAAATTTTTGGGCCGGTGCTGTGTGTCGTCAACGTCGAAACGCTGGACGACGCCATCGCTTTCGTTAACGCCAATCCGAATGGCAACGGCACCTCGATCTTTACGAACTCGGGCTGGGTCGCGCGACGCTTCGAGACCGACATCGACGTCGGCCAAATTGGCATCAACGTGCCTATTCCAGTGCCGGTCGCCTACTTTAGCTTTACTGGTTCTCGGGCGTCGAAGCTGGGCGACCTAGGGCCTAACGGTAAACAGGCGATTGCGTTCTGGACGCAGACTAAAACGGTCACTGCCCGCTGGTTCGAGCCCGAAAACGTCTCTAGCGGTATCAATAGCACGATCTCGCTATAGCGAGCGGCAACGCGCTGCGCCTCCTCGGTAGAGGAGGCGACCTTCACACGTCCTGAAACAGCGGTAAGCTCTCCGAGAGCAGTTGGCCTATGGGGCCAAGCTGGCTCTCGTGTAGTACGAGCAGGTAGGGCGCCTCCTGCTCATCGCGAACGGGCGCCAGCAGCGCGAATTCTCCCTCTTCGAGGTGAAATTCATGAATTTCACGAAGGCCGTGGGGGGTCTCACATTGTGAGCAACGGTAGGTATCGTCCTCGCCATATACGAGGCGATGGTACATTTTGAACAGAGTGTAGAGGGCAAGCCCACCCTCGAACGCGGGCCAGCGAGCCGGTGTGGCACGAATATCGTCGGTAAGCGCGTTGCCTTCTGCTTCAGCATCGGCAATGGCATCGGCCAGGGGAGCCGCGAGAATAGCGGTTTGATCTGCGGGTAGGGGGGCATTTCGTTCCGCCGCCGCGTGAAAGGAGGTGGCCGCCGCCTCGAAATCTTGCAGGTTGTGCAGCGTAAAATCGGCATGCTGTAGGTCGGCAGGTTCGAAACCACCGTTCTCCCAGCCGTGAATCACACGAAGCGTGACCAGGCCGCGCTGCATAGGCCGGGCCAGCAGGGTGTGAAGCATGACACGGATATGCAACTGACGCTCATCCGTATCGTTCTCGAACGCACGGTACGGGTCTGCGAACAGTTCATGCAAACGCCCTGGCGTGTGCTCTTTTGCTTCGGAGTATGACATGGTGGTTTCCCTGTAAGTACGCCGCTTGGCTAGCCGAATAGCGTACGGCTTTTATGACATTAGATCACTAAAAGTATGGCGAGCGTAAAACCATATGAAAAGAGTCTTTAGTTAGCAATTTGTTACGGATAAAAGTGAGTTGGTAGTGGGACTCTACTTCAAAATAAAAAAGGAGCCTTTATGGCTGCATCGATCAGTCGGTTCAAACTTCCTGACACTCTGGATAATGTTCCCAATGATATTCGGGAAGCCATGTTGGCCGTGCAGGAGAAAGCGGGCTTCGTGCCCAACGTATTTTTGATGTTGGCTCACCGACCCGACGAGTTTCGCGCTTTTTTTGCGTATCACGATGCGTTGATGGAGCGACCATCGGAGACGCTGACCAAAGCAGAGAAAGAGATGATTGTCGTTGCGACCAGTGCCCGCAATCGCTGCTTGTACTGTGTCGTCGCCCATGGCGCGCTGGTGCGTATCTACAGTAAAGATCCGTTACTGGCCGATAATATCGCTATCAACCATCGTGTGGCGGGATTGAGCGAGCGTCATCGGTTAATGCTCGACTTTGCACTGCACAGTGCCATCGATCTGGGCGAGTTTTCAGACGAATGGCAGGCGCGTTTAGAGGCAGTGGGGTTCACGCTGGATGATTGCTGGGACATCGGTGCCATTGCCGCGTTTTTTGGCATGTCCAACCGCTTGGTGACACTAGCAGGAACACCGCCCAACGCCGAGTTTTACCTGATGGGGCGTGTCCCCAAGAAAGTGGAATAAGCAGCCCGGCCCCATGGGCAAGGCTTTACTAACGCACCACTTTGATTGAGGATACTGCCTCCACTCACTGTCGCCAGGGGAGCCCCAATGGGGCTGAGAATGCGCGCAACGCAGACCCTGGAACCTGATCCGGTTCGTACCGGCGGAGGAAGCGCGACATGCCTTACCTAACGTCTTTCGTGTTAGGCGCAGCGTTATGCTGCTTTGCTTTTCTGGGTCTTCGGGCACGTTTCAGTGGCGGCTCGCTGGATGATTATGTCTCCGCCCGTAATTCGCAAACGTCGGCCACCCTGGGGCTCTCCTTTTTGGCGTCCGGTATGGGGGCTTGGATACTCTTTGCACCCCCTGAAATCGGCGCATTCGTAGGGCCCGTGGCGCTACTGGGCTATGCCCTTGGCTCGGCGCTGCCGTTCATCGTTTTGGGTCTCTACGGGCCTAAGATACGCCAAGCACTGCCCGAGGGACGCAGCATTGCCGAGTTTGCCGACGCCTGCTATGGCAAGGGGGTACGCCATTTCGTGGCGCTCGTTTCCGTGGCTTACATGGGCTGCTTCCTGGCTGCTGAACTCACCGCCATCGGGGCGATTACCGCGCTGCTCTCCGACGTGCCTCCCGCCGTGGTGATCATCGGGGTGGCGCTCACCACGCTGGTGTACACCGTCATGGGCGGGCTGCGGGCAAGCTTGGCCACCGACCGCTGGCAAGCGTGGCTGCTTTTGGCGCTGCTGCTCGCCGTCGCCAGCGTGACGCTCTGGCGACTGCCCAGTATGCCGAATGACGCGCAACTCCCGTCGCTCCCCATCGGCAGCTCGCTCAGCGTGGCGTTGACGCTGGTGATCGCCGTGACCGCGGCCAACTTGTTTCACCAAGGCTATTGGCAGCGGGTATGGGCGGCCCAAGACGACGCGAGCCTGGGGCGCGGTGCCTGGTTGGGTGGCGGCTTGACCGTACTGGTCGTCATGGTGATCGGTGGCGTAGGTATCATGGCAGCGATGAGCGGGGTCAGTCTCGGCGAGCCGCCCATGCCGTTTTTTGCGCTGCTTAGTGATGCCCCGGTATGGATCACGCTGCCTTCATTGGTACTGGCCGTCACGCTGGTCACCTCGAGCGTCGACACCTTACAAAACGGCATTGCGTCGCTGTGGGCCAATGGTCACCGGCCCGAGGCCCTCAACAAGGCGCGCTGGCTCACCGTGGCGATCATGCTGCCCGTGATCGTGATTGCCTTGCAAGGGCTCTCCGTGCTGCGGCTATTTTTAATTGCCGATCTGCTGTGTGCAGCGATAGTGGTGCCGGTGCTGCTGGGTTTGTGGCAGCGTATGACACCGATGGCAGCAATAAGCGGCGGGTTGGCGGGGCTTGTAGGGGCCGTGCTGCCTGGCTGGATCGGTCAGGGCAGCGTCAGCGCAGGGGTAATGGCCGCCACGTTCCCCGGCAGCGTACCGACGTTAGGCCCGTTCGTAGGGGCGCTGCTACTCTCAACAACGGTCAGCGTGGCGTTGGCTCTGGTGAGCCGTCAACGTGTCGAAGTCCGTTAATCAAGGCGTTAAGCAGGACATTTCGTTTCGCGTTATGCTGTTAAGGGTTTGATGACCATTTAGGTGTGATCGCCATGAGCCACCTGTTACCCCCCAACGAAACTGCCCGTTTGGCTGCGCTTAACGAACTGGCCCTCCTGGTATGGATTGACCCGTCAAGGGGTCGGTTGGCTTTACTACATGTGATTGTCCTCAATGCCTACGGCTCAGGAAGCGAGGGGCTATCAGCGACGGTGGATCTCTCTGGTATTCGTGGGTTG
>Ga0208316_1000203_pt1 | contig 65341 bp, 68 predicted proteins | sample MalvireepMed_231_FD_184240 | JGI IMG/M metagenome (GOLD analysis project Ga0208316, IMG submission 184240) | Marine viral communities from the Global Malaspina Expedition - Malaspina viral metaG DeepMed_231 (SPAdes) (version 2) | ecosystem: Environmental > Aquatic > Marine > Oceanic | place... | reverse complement strand
CTTCGCGGCTGGCTCTGGCTCTGGCTCTGGCTCTGGCTCTGGCTCTGGCTCTGGCTCTGGCTCTGGCTCTGGCACAGTGTCCATGATTGGCGCGGGGGTGACTTCCTCGTCAACGCCCGTTGGCTGAACGTCCTCTTTGCTCACCGGCTCAGGCGACTGCTCCTGAGCGAGCACCTCAGTGGGTTCGTTTTCGCGCTCCGGCGCGGGCTTGGGCGGCTCTTCTGCCAGCGATTCGGAAGGTGCTGATACATCAGCAGCAGGCTCCTTATCAGGCGCGCCTTCGGGCTCGTCTAGCAGCGCTGGCTGCTCTTGGGCGTCTTGAGGCTCCTGCTGGGAGTCGTGCTTTTTCTTACGTTTGAAAAAACCGAACATAGGTGTCATCCGACTAAATAGGTGAACATTGCGATTATCCTACCACCGCAGACCAAGACTTTGGATAAGTAGCCCGCTACAATCCGCGTTATGAAACGACAACGCTCCTCTCGCTCATCATCTCGCATGTCGACTCCCCGCCGCGGAACTGCCAAACCGCCGGGGAAACTGCGCATTATCGGCGGCGATTTTCGCCGCCGCATGCTGCCTGTGCTCGACCATCCGGGCCTGCGCCCTACGCCGGATCGCGTACGTGAAACGCTGTTTAACTGGCTGGGCCAAGCGCTGCATGGCAAGCAGGTGCTGGACCTATTTGCCGGTACCGGCGCGCTTGGCATCGAGTCGCTCTCTCGGGGGGCTGCGCAGGTCACCTTTGTCGAGCGCGATACACACGTTGCCGCGCTGATTCGCGACAATCTTGCCACCCTCGGTGCAACGCAGGGGCAGGTAGTGACTGCTGATGCCCAGGCGTTTCTTGAAAAGCCTAGCCAACCTGCTGATCTGGTGTTTCTCGACCCGCCGTTCTACCAAGGGTTAGCCGCGTCTTGCTGTGCCGCGCTGGAAGCGGGCGGATGGCTGGCAAGCGATGCGATGATCTACCTGGAAACCGAACAGAGCCTAACGCCAGCGGTACCGGCTAACTGGCATTTACACCGTGAAACTCAGGCAGGTGAGAGTATTGCCAGGCTCTATCAACGCGTGCCCTCGTAAAGCGCTTGCCGCCAACTGACAGCAGCGTTACGCTCGCTCGATTGAGTCACACATTGATGGCCCATTTTATTTCATGACGATAGGCAACCGCCTGTCGTCCGTTACTGGAGGTAGGCATGAGCCTTGAGCTTTTTAATCAGTTAGAACAGAAAATCACCGACACTGTTGAGGCGTTGGAGATGATGAAGCTGGAAAACGAAGAGCTGCGTAACGAAAATGCGCAGTTAAAACAAGAGCGCGAAGAGTGGGAGCGCCGTTTGCAGGGTGTGCTCAGCAAGTTCGACGGTATGGATGACAGCAGCGCGTCTTAAGCCAACGGCCGCGACATTAATAGTGCATCCTCACGCCCGGTCGTGCCCTTTACGGCCGGGTAGTAGCCCTTTCGACAACCATCTTCGCCAAACCCCGCCTGCTGATACAGCGCAATCGCCCGCTGATTTCCAGCACGCACTTCCAACAGCAGCCGCTCAGCTTGCCACTGCTTCGCCACCGCGACCACTTTGTTAAGCAGCCGCTTGCCTATGCCTTGCCCTTGGCAATCGGGTAGTACACCAATCGCCTGTAGCTCAGCGTCAAACGGCAACTTCGCCACCAACGCATAACCCATTAGCACGTCGTCCTGCCAATAGCCCACTACCCAGGCCTGCTCATCAGCCAGCGCTTCATCTAACTGCTGGGGGCTTGCCCCGCTGTGCGCGGCGGCTTCTAAGGTATGTAGCGGCACTCGATGCGCAGCGTTTAACCGGCAGATCACTCGGCACTCCACTGCTGCCCTAAGGCCACCAAACGCGGCCATAGCGCGCGTTTAGCACTGGCCTGCTGAGTGAGCACGGCCAGCGACGGGCCTTGCCACACAGGAAGTGCGAGCGTTTGGCTCTGCCCGTCGGTAAGCGCCATGACTCGAGCAAGGTCAGTAGCCGTCTCCTCTGCGCCCCACCAGAGCACTTGCTCTAACTGCCAGCCTTGTCGGCTCGCGGCCCCAGCAACAAACGCTGCCACACCCTCCTGAGCTTCCTCAAGCGGCTCTTCCGGCGCAAAGGCTGTGGCCATGGGCGGCCATTTGAAGTAGGTCACTGTTGGCAGTTCGCCGCGTAACACACCAGCCGCCCGCAGCATATTGGCAAGCAACTGCTGTTCAACCGGAGACATTTCCCCTTCACATACGCTAAGCCAACGTCCTCCCACACAAGCACAGGAGAGACTAAAGCTCAGCGGCTTGGTGGGTTGCGCAGGCGGCACTCTGGGTTCTGGTACCGGGCTCGCCTCCGGGGTGGGTGCCGAGGCAGGCGAATGGCCTAAGAGCGCCTTGACCGCCGAGGGCGATGCCACTGGGGAAGTGTTGCCTTGCTCGGCAGCGGCAGGCTGGCTACGTGGTCGCGGTGCTGGTGCATCATCCAGCAGCGCATGCAACCGCTCCCGTGGTGGTTTTTTGGTCGGTGTTTCTTCCCACTCGCAGGCTTCCGTCGGGCGGGCGTTGGGCAGCTGGTAGCGGCATGCCCAGGCGGTAATACCCATAGCATCCAGGTAGTGCCGACGAACAACCTCCGGGGTCACTGGCCGCCGCCACGGCAGCTGGGGGAGTTCGGGCGCTCGCTGCCCCGTGCCTGCCACTCTTTGGGGGTGTAGAGGTGCAGCGCCAGGGCGTGCACCGGGCCAGAGAGCTCATCCGCCAACAGGGCATAAATTTGTTGGTGGCGCTTGACCGGCATCATGCCATCGAAGCTATCGCTTACCAGCGTCACTTTGAAGTGAGTTTCAGAGTTGGCCGGCACGTTATGCATATGGCTTTCGTTTTCGACCTGCAGCACGTCAGGGGTTAAGGCCGCCAACTTCTGCTCAATTTGTGTCTGTATCGCCATGGGACTCTCCTTCAGTCAGCAACTGGCTTATTGTACGCCCTTACTTTCCAACAGACGATGCCCGCCGCTCATCCAGCGCCCGCTGGGCGAGCGATACCCGCGACAGGCTCGCCAGCAGTGCCAGCACGGTAGTGCCCGCACCTAGCCAGAGCGTGACCTGAATTGGCGAGCCCAGTGCCAGCGCCGCTCCTACCAGTGCGACACCAAACGACTGCCCCACCGTGCGTGTGGTACTCATCACCCCAGACACGTTGGCACTGCGCTCCGGCGGTAGGCTGCCCATCATTTCGCGGTTATTCGGCGGCTGGAAAAGTCCAAACCCAATACCACACAGCGCCGTGCGCCACAGGCTGCCCGCCACGCCGGTGCTCTCATCCACCAGCGCCAGCGCGACTAGGCCAATAATCAGTAGCATCAGCCCGGTACTAGATAGCAGGCTGGGATTAACTCGATCCGCCAACCGCCCCGCCAACGGCCCCACTAGCATGATCGCCAGGGGCCACGGCGTGAATAGCCAAGCGGTTTCTAGTGGCGAAAAGCCCATCTGCTCCTGGTAGAAAAACGATAGCGCCACAAAAGTGAGTCCCTGGCCGATAAAAGCCAGGCCAGATGCCGAGACCGCCAGCGTAAAGCGCTTCTCGGCAAACACGCTCAGCGGCAGCAGTGGATAAGGAGCGCGCTGCTGGCGCCGGATAAATAGAGTACACGCGGCCACTGCCAACATGGCCCAACCGCCGCTTTGCCAGATAGGCGCAGCGTGACCAACGGCGTCCATAGCGACAAAAAAGCTCGCCAGCATCAGCATCGAGTAAAGCGCCCCCAGCGTATCGAAGCCACCTTGGCGCGGGGTCTCTTTCGGCAGCGCTCGGCGGGCCAGCCAGAGCGAGCAGAGCCCTAGCGGCACGTTGAGCGCGAACAGCCATGGCCAGTCCGCGAACGAGAGAATGACGCCACTGAGGGTAGGGCCTGCGGCATAACCGCCCGCCACGACCAGCGCACTGAGCCCCAGCGCGCTGCCGAGCAGACGGGACGGAAAAATGGCGCGGTAGAGCGACGGCCCAATGGAGAGCGTGGCCGCTGCGCCCAAGCCTTGCAGCGCACGAAACACGAGTAGCGTTTCGAGGTTACGTGACAGCGCGGCACCAAGTGCCGCCATTACGAAGGTAGCCAAACCCAACAGGTAGAGCCGTCGTCGGGTTATCAGCTCGCTGACACCGGCAAACACCAACAAAAAGGCCGCGCAAACGACCTGAAACAGGTTAGTAATCCACACCGCCCGGGATGGCGACACGCCTAAATCAGCGGCGATGGTGGGCAAGGCCAAATTGATCATGGTGGTATCGACCACCGCCATCAACGTACCGGTGACCAGCGCCAGCACGGCGAGCAGGCGCTCAGGCCCCGGCAGCCCATCGTCGCCAGGGAGAGTTTCAAACAGTCGCATGGTAATGAATTCCTAAACAGACCCCTTACAAACGGCGAAACCGGCCGAAGCCGGTTTCACTGTGCGCTTACGCTAAAATAGTAGCACGCTAATCTTGTTCGTTGTCGAGCAGCAGCGCGTCGTCAACATCCGAGATTTCCAGGGCGGTTTCGTCGTCCAGGTCAATGGCTAAGTAGCTGTGCTCAACGCGCAGGAAGTCCTGAAACAGCGACCAATCTAATTTTTCTGGCCACTGGCGCTCATCCTCTTCCCAGGCGCGTAGCTCGGTCTCCAGGATTTCTACGTGACGTTCACGAACGAATGTCTCTAACGCCTCAGGGGTATCCATCTCGGGGATCAGGTATACCGTACTTTCACGTTCGACGTCGTCCAGGGTCAGGTCGTCGTCTCCCATGGTGGGTTCGAGCGCATTGATCCAGTCCACGAAGGTCTGGGTCGGCCTGACGCTCAGGGCAGAGCGATTTAGCAGTTTCATGGGATTCTCCTCGCCGTCGAAACGTTGACCATTATGGGCGCTAAATCGCGCCCTTACCAACTTTTCGTCCGCTACCGCCTGGTTGAGCGTTAATCCACCTCGGGGCGCATGGCCGGAAACAGCAGTACATCACGAATGGAGGGGCTGTCGGTAAACAGCATTACCAAACGGTCAATACCGATGCCCTCGCCCGCCGTGGGCGGCAGGCCGTACTCCAGCGCGCGCACGTAGTCGGCGTCATAGTACATGGCTTCCAGATCACCGGCGTCTTTCTCGGCAGCCTGTTCACGGAAACGCTCTGCCTGGTCTTCGGCGTCGTTCAGCTCCGAGAAGCCATTGGCGATCTCGCGTCCACCGACGAAGAACTCAAAGCGGTCGGTCACGAAGGGGTTGGCATCGTTACGACGCGCCAGCGGGCTAACTTCTGCCGGGTATTCGGTGATGAACGTGGGCTGGTCCAGTTTGTGTTCCGCCACTTCTTCAAAGATCTCGGTTTGAACTTTACCCAGGCCCCAGCTCTCTTTGACCTTGATGCCCAGTTTTTCCGCCGCAGCGCGAGCAGCATCTAGGGTATCTAGGTCGGCATCGGTGATGCCGTCGCCGTGATCCAGAATCGCTTGGCGCAGGGTGAGACGCTTGAAGGGCTGACCGAAATCGTAGCTGGCCCCTTGGTAGGTGATCGTGGTGGTGCCCAGCACTTCCTGAGCTGCCGTGCGCAGCATGGCTTCGGTCATGTCCAGCAGGTCGCGGTAATCCGCGTAAGCCCAGTAGAACTCCACCATGGTGAACTCCGGGTTGTGCCGTGTGGACAAACCTTCGTTACGGAAGTTGCGGTTGATCTCGAACACTTTCTCGAAACCACCCACCACCAGGCGCTTCAGGTAAAGCTCCGGCGCAATACGCAGGTACATATCGATATCCAGCGCATTGTGGTGAGTGATGAACGGGCGCGCCGCCGCACCGCCGGGGATCGGCTGCAGCATCGGCGTTTCCACTTCCATGAAGCCACGGGCTTCGAAGAAACGGCGCATGGAGCTGATCACCGCCGCACGGGTTTCGAACACCTTACGCGACTGCGGGTTCATGATCAGATCCACGTAACGCTGACGATAGCGGGCCTCTTGATCGGTCAGGCCGTGGAACTTATCCGGCAGCGGGCGCAAGCTCTTGGTCAGCAGCTGCGCCTCGACCATCATCACGTACAAGTCGCCTTTACCCGACTTATGCACCGGCCCACGGGCGGCGACGATATCGCCGATATCCCAGCCTTTGATGTCTTCCAGAACGTCTTCCGGCAGCCCCTTTTTATCCACGTAGAGCTGGATCTGGCCCGCCACGTCCTGAATCACGATGAAAGGACCGCGTTTGCGCATCACGCGACCGGCCACCGATGCCTGATGATCCAGCGCTTCCAGCTCGGCTTTGTCTTTCTCGCCCAGCAGGTTGTGCAGCTCAACGGTGAGGCTGTCGCGGCGGAAATCGTTCGGGAAAGCGCTTTTTCCCTGCTCGGCCGCCCGCTCACGGCGGGCCGCTAGCTTGGCACGGCGCTCGGCGATCAGGTGATTTTCGTTATCGAGAGAAGACGCGTCTTGGTTAGCCATCGGGCACCCTATTTCTGTTCAAACGCTAAAAAGATTACAAACCCTGCTTCAGGCTGGCGACGATAAACTGATCTAAATCCCCGTCGAGCACCTTGTCGCAGTTGCTGGACTGAACGCCGGTACGCAGGTCTTTAATGCGCTGATCATCCAGTACGTAAGAGCGAATTTGGCTGCCCCAACCGATATCGGCTTTGGAGTCTTCCGCTTCCTGCTTGGCCGCATTGCGCTTTTGCATCTCAAACTCCCACAGCTTCGCCTTCAACTGCTTCATGGCGAAATCGCGGTTGGCGTGCTGGCTGCGCTGATTCTGGCATGCCACCACAATTCCGGTGGGTTCGTGGGTAATCCGTACCGCGGAGTCGGTGGTGTTGACGTGCTGACCACCCGCACCGCTGGAACGATAGGTATCGACACGCAGATCCGATGGATTGATCTCGACCTCGAAGCTGTCGTCGATTTCTGGCGACACAAAGACGGAGGCAAACGAGGTGTGGCGGCGGCCACCGGAGTCGAACGGGCTTTTGCGCACTAAGCGGTGAACGCCGGTTTCCGTGCGTAGCCAGCCAAAGGCGTGGTCGCCCTGGATATGCAGCGACGCCGATTTGATGCCCGCCACTTCGCCTGGGGAAATTTCGATGATCTCGGTTTTGAAGCCGTGGCTCTCTGCCCAGCGCAGGTACATACGCAGCAAAATATTGGCCCAGTCCTGGGCTTCGGTGCCACCGGACCCCGATTGAATATCCAGGTAGGCGTTGTTCTCGTCCATTTCTCCCGAGAACATGCGGCGAAACTCGAGCTTCTCCAGAGCGTCCTGTAAGCCGTCGAGCTCTTTGCGTACTTCCTCGACGGTGCCCTCGTCCTCTTCCATCTCGGCGAGCTCTAGCAGGTCGCGGCTATCCGCTAGCCCCTGATCCAGCTCATCAATGGTCGCCACAATGGCTTCGAGGGAGGCACGCTCTTTGCCCAGCTTTTGAGCGTAGTCTGGATCGTTCCAGACGTTGGGGTCTTCGAGTTCGCGGGATACTTCTTCTAGCCGATCTTTACGCTCGGCATAGTCAAAGATACCCCCTAAGAACGTCTGTCCGCTCAGACAGGTCCTTGATCTGGTTATGAATCGGGTTGGTTTCCAACATGGATCGCCCTAGCCTTGGTCAGTAAATAGCGGGGTCTCATGCGCGCTAAAACGCGGCTTAAAAGAGACAGGCGCCGCTGAGGTGACTCACCGCTTGGCGTTTAACACCTTCGCGAGCCAGCCCAGCGGCGGAATTCTGGCACGCATTGTAGCGAAACCCAGCGCATACCGCACCCACCCAGCCCTTCGTTGCTCACGTAAAAAACCCGGCCGAAGCCGGGTCAGTAGGTCGAAAACCGATCAGTAAGCGCGAGCAGCCGATCAGAACCGATAGGTCAGCTGAGCACCAAAGCCATGAGCTTGGTTTTTGTAGTCGGCAGAGTAAGTGGCACCGCCGACGGGCACACCACCGGTTTGAGCACTGGCAAGCAAGTCTTGACGATCTTGCTCAACAAAGGTGCTGCGCTCGGTGAGATAGGAGTAGGCGAAGTCCAGCGTCAGATCGGGGGTCGGGCTCCAGCCAGCACCGACAGAGAAGATACGACGCTCATCAGAGGGAATACGTACGCTGCGGTCTTGGTCGTTGGTAGGCGTGAAATCTAACGTTACGCCAGCGCGCAGCGCTAACGTCGGCGTTAACTGATACTCACCACCAGAGGCAAAGGCCCAGGCATTTGAGTAGTTTTGCTGCTCGTTGGTAATTTCGTTACCTTGGCTACCAATGATTGAGATCTCTTCAAACTGGCTCCAACGCACCCATGATGCGCCGAACATCAGCTTCAGGCGGTCGGTCATTTGTTGAGTTAGCGAGAAGTTAACCGTTTCAGGCGTGGTCAAATCCAAGCTAGCGGTATCGGCACGCACTACATTGCCGAGCGGATCTGTGGCCTGGAAGGTGCCTTCCAATTCGTAATCAACCGCTGAACGATAGGTTAGACCAAGGGTCGTTTCTGGCACCGGCTGATAAATGACGCCTAGGTTATACCCCCAACCGTCGTCGTCACCTTCGACCCGTGAGTCCACATCACCCGCCGCGTTAAATGCTGCGCTGGACGGCAGTTGACGACGCAGCTCACCTTCCACTTGATTGTAAGTAATACCAATACCCGCCGACCACTGCTCATTAAAGCGGTAAGACACTGTTGGCTGCGCACTCACCACACGTAACTCGGTGTAATCACCAAAATAACGGCCCTGGAACGTATCCTCGTACTCGGTTTTAGAACCGAACGGTGCGTAAACGCCAAACCCAAACGCCAGTTGTTCATTGACTGGGTGAGCATAGAACGCAAAGGGCACCAGCGTACCCGGCACCATATCGCCATCGTTCGTTCCAGGAATCGCACCGATAGGCACCTGAGTACCGACGGGGGCACCGCCTTGAGCAACACCGGCATCTAATGTGCGGTTCGCCGAGACATTACTAATATCCGTATCGACGCTTAAAAAAGTACCGCCTGCCGTAATCTGAGCGCGGTCCAGGAACGACATACCCGCAGGGTTACCGAACACGATGGTGGCGTCGTTGACGTTTGAGCTACGTCCCGCATGGCCATACCCCTGCCCACTAACGCTCTGCTCGTTAATCTGATATCCGCCTGCGTTAGCTTGGCTTGCAAAGGTAACTGCTGCAACCGCGGCCGCTAGGGTTAATTTCTTGAAGTTATTATGCATTGTGGGCCTCTCTCCCGATGATCCGGCGGACTGTGCCATCCATCCGCGTTGTTCCTACACCTCAGTTTTCGCCCAATGCTTGGTTCGGTTCAAGTGCAAACGAGCGTTTTATTTTATTTTCCGCTTATACATTAGTCGTACGCTCGTTTTAAATCAGTGTTTTAGTCATTTCGACTGAGTCGATCACGCCCGCTTGACCTATGGGTTACCCAAAGGTTTTACAATACAGTTTGAACATTTACCGCCAATCGGGGGGAGGTTATGTCGTTAAGCGATTTGAAAGTTGGCGAACTCGCCAAACGCGGTAACGTCACCGCGGAAACCGTCCGCCACTACACCCGAGAAGGGTTGCTATCGCCCCAACGGCACCCTGATAACGGTTACCAGCTCTATTCCGCTGCGGATCTGGAGCGCCTGCACTTTATTCAGCGGGCGCGCAAGCTAGGGTTTAGCGTAGCGGAGATCCGCGACATCCTGGCCCATGCCGACCAAGGCGACTCCCCCTGCCCGCTAGTGCGCGATCTGCTTGCCCACCGGCTGCCGCAAATACGCGCGCGGATTGCCGAGCTAGAGGCACTTGCCGAGCGTATGGAGCAGGCACTGGAGAGCTGGCGCGACATGCCCGACGGCACCCCCGACGGCCATAGCCTGTGCCGCTTAATCGAAAGTTTTCCTGAGGAGGCCCCATGCAGCACGACACCGAGCAAACCGTGATGCTGATACGCACCGTGCCGGGTATGAACTGCCAGGGCTGCGTTAAGCGCATGCGTGAGGCCATTCAAGCCCAGGACCCGGCCGCCCAAGTGGATGGCTTCCCTGCAGAAAAGCGCCTGGAAGTGACCAGCTCCCTTGACGATCAATCGCTGGATAGTGCGCTCAACGATGCGGGCTACCCGCCCAGCGACGACGCGAGTGACGCACCACACCCCGACGCACCTGAACCCGCTGAATCGCAGAGCGCTCCCGTGGATGCGCCCCAACTGCGCCTGCTGATTAGCGGTATGACCTGTGCGGGCTGCGTGAAAAGCGTTGAGAAGGCGCTGGCCAACACGCCTGGAGTGAACAGCGCCTCGGTGAATTTCGGCACGCACACTGCCCAAGTTACAGGCAGTGCAACGCCTGATGCGCTAATGGCCTCCGTTGCTGAGGCAGGCTATCGCGCCGAACCGATTGTGGATATGCGTGAAGCCGAGCGCACTCGCGAGGCTCAAGAAGCCGTTACCTACCGCCAGCGCCTCAAGGGCAGCGTGCTGTCGCTCTCCCTCGCCATTCCACTCATGCTGAGCATGTTCGTCTATCACCCGCACCCCATGGGCGCCGGCCGCTTGTATTGGCTGGTGATTGGCCTGCTGACGCTGGCTATTTTGGCCTTTCCTGGGCGGCACTTTTTCACCAACGCCTGGAAACAACTCAAGCACCACCAAGCCAACATGGACACCCTGGTGGCCATGGGTACCGGCACCGCCTGGCTCTACTCCATGATGGTGGTGCTCTTTGCCCCCTGGTTGCCTGAGGTGGCTCACGGCATCTATTTTGAAGCCTCTGCCATGGTGATCGGCCTGATTTTGTTGGGCAATGCACTGGAGCTCAAAGCCCGCGGTCGCACCAGCAGCGCCCTTAAACGGCTGCTCGACCTGCAGGAGAAAACCGCCCGGGTGATACGCGACGGCGTTGAACAAGAAATCGCGGTGGACGATGTAGCGCTGGATGACCATATTCGCGTGCGCCCCGGTGAGCGGCTGCCGGTGGATGGCGTAGTGCTCGACGGCCAGAGCTATATCGATGAATCCATGCTTACCGGCGAACCGGTGCCCGTGCATAAAACAGCGGACGATGACGTAAGCGCGGGCACGGTGAACGGTAACGGTAGCTTGGTGTACCGCGCCACGCGCATCGGCCGCGATACCCGTTTGGGGCGCATTACCGAGCAGGTGGCCAGCGCACAAAACTCCCGCCCGCCGATTGGTGAGCTGGCCGATAAAATATCAGGCGTATTTGTACCCACCGTGATGATTATTGCGGTGCTAACGGCCCTTGCCTGGTACAACCTCGGACCCGCTCCGGTGGCTATTCATATGCTGGTTACTGCTACTACCGTGCTAATTATCGCCTGCCCCTGCGCGCTGGGCTTGGCCACCCCGATCTCTACCATGATTGGCGTGGGCAAAGCCGCCGAGCATGGCGTGCTGGTGCGTAGCGGCGAAGCGCTGCAAACCGCGAGCCGCCTGAACACGCTGGTCGTCGATAAAACGGGAACGCTGACCGAAGGCAAACCTCGTGTGACCGAGGCAACGGTGCTGCACGATGATAGCACCCAAGTACTGGCCTGGGTGGCCGCCTTAGAGAGCCGCTCGGAGCACCCCCTTGCCAAAGCGCTGACGGCCTACGCCGAAGAGCAAGGCGCCCGACCCGATGCGCTGGCTAGCTTTGATAGCGTGACCGGTGGCGGTGTTAAAGGCACCAGCCAAGCTAATGACACGCTGCTGCTAGGCAATGCGCGGCTACTGGATGAGGCTGGCGTTGATCTTTCCCCAGCAGACGAGAGCATTCGCCAGTTGGAAGCCAAGGCGCGCTCGCTGGTTTATTTAGCGGTGAATGGCAAGCTGGCCGCCCTCTTCGGCGTTAGCGACCCGCTGCGCAAAGATGCCGCCGCCGCCGTAAAGCGCTTGCAGGATGACGGATTAACCGTGGTGATGTTGACGGGCGATAACGAGCATACCGCTGCTGCGGTGGCCCGCGAGGTCGGCATTAGCGAGTTCAAGGCAGGTATGACGCCTGACGACAAGCACGCAGAAATTGAGCGCCGCCAAGCGGCAGGCGAAGTGGTCGGCATGGTGGGCGACGGTATTAACGACGCCCCCGCGCTGGCCCGGGCCAACGTGGGTTTTGCCATTGGCCAGGGTACCGATATCGCCATGGAGAGCGCCGGTATTACGCTGATGCGCGGTTCACTACACGGCGTGGCCACGGCGATTGAGCTTAGCCGGGCCACGCTCACCAACATCAAGCAGAATCTAGTCGGCGCATTTGGCTATAACGTGCTGTGCATCCCGATTGCCGCCGGCGTGCTCTACCCCGTAACCGGCATGTTGCTGTCACCGATCATTGCCGGCGTGGCCATGTCGCTCTCCTCCATCACCGTGGTCAGCAACGCCAACCGCCTACGGTTATGGAAGCCCACCCAGCAGGAGGCCGTATGAGTTTACTGATCAACCTTGCGGGTATTGCCATCATTGGCTTGATCGTCTGGTGGTTTTGGCTTAACTAGCTGATTTTACGTCATCACGGCTAGCTAACCCCGATATAACGCCCTGGCTTGTGGTTCAGGGCGATAATCAAGTTGAGCATCAGCGCCCCCAACACCGAGTAGCCTACGCGGTCTAGGGGTAGCTGGGTGAGTGCCACCAGCAGGATCACGGCGTCGATGCCGAGCTGCACATAGCCTGCCCGCAGGCCATGTTTATCCTGCAGGTAGAGGGCAAGAATGTTGATACCGCCGAGGCTGGTGCGGTGGCGAAACAGCATCAGCATGCCAATCCCCATCAATGCGCCGCCCATCAGTGCCGCGTAGAGCGACGGCACGTTGGCAAATTCGACCCACCCCTGAGTAAGCTCGGAGAACAGCGAGACCAAGCCAATGGCGACAAAGGTGCGCAGCGTAAAGCTCCACCCCATGCGTTTGATCGCCAGATAGTAAAACGGCAGGTTGATGGCAAAAAACCACACGCCAAATCCCCACCCGGTCAGGTAATTGAGCAGTAGCGCCATCCCTGCGGTACTGCCGGTGAGCAGCACCGCGTGGGTGTAAAACGTCACCCCTAGCGCCACAAACAGCGTGCCCAACAGCATCGCCATGATGTCTTCGTAGGGCTTGTGAGGGTCTTTAGGCAGGTCTTCCATGCGCATGAGTGCGTCCTTTTTAGGATTATTAGAGCGGCCGCTTAAGCGGCCAAGGACGCGAGGATAGCGGAGAGTATTAAACGGGGCTAGCGTGCTCCACCATGAGCTGCAATGACTCGCGACCGCGCCAGCGGTTGCGATTGAGCTTGTAAGCGCAGTGCAGCGTATCGCCCACGCTAAACGAGGGCAACTCCCCCGGTGTGAGCGCGCGAAACCAAATCGCTTTGCTGGTGACGGCCCCCATGGAGAGCTCCATCATCAGGTGCGAACCTTCTGCACCCACCGGGCGCAGCGCTTCCACAATAAAGCGCCCTTCAAATAACGGCGGGTCGAACTCCCGCCCGTAGGGGCCTAACGTCTCGATTTCCACCAGCGTCGCCAGCGAGAGTTGGGCGGTCGAGAGCTCGCCATCGGTCCACAGACGCGGGTAGAGCGGTGTATCGCCCAGCTGCTCACCGACCGCCTGCAAAAACGCGGCTTTGAAGGTGTCGAGCTGCTCCCGTGGCACGCCCACGCCTGCAGCGCCACTGTGGCCCCCAAAGCGCGGCAGCGCCTCTGGGGCAAGCTCAAAGGTGCGCTGTAGTGCGTCCCGTAAATGCAGCCCGTCAATAGAGCGGCCGGAGCCGGTAAGCATATTGGGTGCCGCCGCCCGCGTAAGCACCACGGCTGGGCGTCCGTAGGCCTGCACCAGCCTTGAAGCGACGATGCCCTGCACGCCGGGGTGGCCATCTTCCAGCAGCACCACGACGGCAGGCTCGTTGGCCTCCAAGGCGGGAACGGCGAGCGCCCGCGCCTCCTCAGCCATATCTGCCTCAATCGCCTTGCGGGACTGATTATCTTGGTCCAGCACTTCGAGTTGACGGTTCGCGACGCCGTCGCTCTCTGCCTGCATAAAGTGCAGTGCCGCGTAGGGGTCATCTAGCCGCGAACGGGCGTTGATCCTGGGGCCCATCTGAAACGCCAAGGTTTCAGCGTTGAAGGGCACGCTGTCGGCCCCTAAGCGCGCTGCCATGGCCCGCCAGCAGGCAGCATCCATACGGTTGATCAGCGTTAAGCCGTAGCTCACCACCGCACGGTTGGCGGGGCTTCCACCCAGCGAGACGCAATCCGCCACGGTGCCTAACGCCACGTAGGAGAGCCACGGTGAGAGCTTCGGCGTGGCCTCAGGCAATGCGCCCCACTCCACCAGTACGCCGCGGGCGAGCGACATCAGCAGCCACGCCACCATGCAACCTGCAATGGTTTTATCCGGATAGTCGCAGTCGCTGCGAGTCGGGTTCACGCAGGCATACGCCGAGGGCGGCGGGCCTTCCAGGGGCAGCGCATGGTGGTCGCTGACCACCACATCGATACCGGCTGCTTTCAGCCGCGCAATGCGCGGCTCGTCAGAACTGCCGCAGTCGGCGGTAATCACCAGCGTCGGCAGCGGTTTTAAGCTCAGCGCTCGCTCCACCAGCGGCAGGCTGATGCCGTAGCCGTCGTGAATACGATGGCCAATCAAGCTGTGCAGCTTGTGCTCGGGCACACCAAATAGCTCGACCAGCGTACGCCGAATGACCACGTGGGAGGTGATGCCGTCCACATCATAGTCGGTCAAAATACCGATAGACTCGCCCTCGGCGACCGCTTGAGCAATGCGCTCCGCCGCACGACGGCCATCGGCGAGTTTTTCAGGATGCACGAGATAGCGCAGGCTCGGTGACACCAGCGGCGCAAGCTCCCCGGTATAGCCGGGCAGCCGCGAGGCCAACAGCCGCGCCTGCAGCTCGCTCAGTCCTTCTGACTGGGCACGTAAATAGACAGCCTCGTCCAGGGGACGAGGCTCTAAGCGGGGATGGTGACTCTGCTGAGAAAGGGGTGACACCTGGGTCATATCACCTCAACGGCGGTTGTCAGCAACGAACTGCTGGACCGCGCTCAATTCTGCGGGCAACACCGTGTAGCGCTCTTCGCGCTCCAGCAGGTCGTCCATGTGGGTCGGCAGCGGTACGCCCTGGAAGCCCGCTTTCACCACTGCCTCGGCGAACTTCGCCGGGTGGGCGGTGGCCAGGGTGATCATCGGCGTGGAGGTATCCACACGCGCCCGCTCGGCCGCTCGGTAGCCGGTAGCCGTATGCGGATCAAGAATTTCCCCGGTGCGATGATGCGCTTCTCGAATCACTTCTAGAATCGTCTCGTCATCGACGCTGTAGCTGGCGAACTTCTCGCGCAGCTTGGCCAGCGGCGCATCGGCAAGCGCGGTGGGCGCTTGCTGGAAGCGCTCCAGCAGTGCGGCCACGGCGGCCCCGTCGCGGTCGTACGCATCGAACAGCAGGCGCTCGAAATTGGACGACACAACGATATCCATAGAGGGGGCCAGCGTGGCAGCCAGCTCCTTTTTGGAGAAGTCGTTGGCCGCCAGGGTACGATGCAGAATGTCGTTGGCATTGGTGGCAATGATGAACTGCTTCACCGGCAGCCCCATCTTGTAAGCCATATAGCCCGCAAAGACGTTGCCGAAGTTGGCCGACGGCACACAGAAGCTCACTTCCCGCTGGGGCGCACCCAAGGCCACGCCTGCGGCCACGTAGTAGACGATCTGGGCCATGATGCGCGCCCAGTTGATCGAATTCACTGCCACAAGCCGCGTGCCGTTCAAGAAGCCTTGATTGGCAAAGCTGGCCTTGACCATCGCCTGGGCATCATCGAAGTTGCCCTCAATGGCGATGTTGAAGACGTTATTCGCCAGCACCGAGGTCATCTGGCGACGCTGCACTTCGGAGACGCGGTTATGGGGGTGCAGAATAAAGATATCCAGGTTGTCGCAGTGGCGGCAGCCTTCGATGGCCGCCGAGCCGGTGTCGCCAGAGGTGGCGCCCATGATCACCGCGCGTTCACCACGCTTTTTCAGGAAGTGATCCAGCAGTCGCCCCAACAGTTGCAGCGCCACGTCTTTAAACGCCAGCGTCGGGCCGTGGAACTGCTCTAACAGGAAGTGGCTGGCATCCAGCTGCTTTAACGGCACCACCGCGTCGTGGTTGAACGTGGCGTACGCCTCGGTCACCAAACGGCGGAAGGTCTCGTCGTCGATCTCACCATTGACGAACGGTTTCATCACCCGAAAGGCGATCTCGGCGTAGGAGAGCCCGGCCATGTCGGCCAGCTCTTCTTTGGAGAACTCAGGCAGCGTTTCCGGGACGTAGAGGCCGCCGTCGCTGGCCATACCGGTAAGCACCACCTCTTCGAAAGAGAGCGCGGGGGCTTGCCCACGCGTGCTGATATAGCGCATCGGTTACTCTCCTTCGTCCAGGCTTTCTACGCGAATACGCGTGACGGGGCCTGCAATATCCGCCATGGCTTCGATCTCGCGGATCGCTTCGTTCATCTGCTTCTCTTTGGTGCGATGCGTCAGCAGAATGATCGGTACCAGCTCGCCTTCGGTGGCCTCTTTCTGAATCAGCGCTTCAATGGAGATGCCCTGCTCGGCCAGAATGGTCGCTACACGGGCCAGTACGCCGGGGCGGTCCACCGCCAGCAGGCGCAGGTAGTAAGCCGTGGTGATCTCTTCCATCGGCATAATCGGCAGCTGGCTCACGTCTTCGTCGATGCCGCTAAACGCCAGATAAGGTACCCGGTAGTGGTGGTCGGTGGCGATGTCGCGGGCCACGTCCAGCAGATCCGCCACCACGGCAGACGCCGTTGGCTCAGCACCCGCACCCGCGCCGTAATACAGCGTGGGGCCAACCGCGTCGCCCATGACCGCAATGGCGTTTTTCACACCATGCACATTGGCCAGCAGGCGCTCTTTGGGAATCAACGTGGGGTGAACACGCAGCTCAAGGCCTTGATCGGTACGCTTGGAGATCCCCAGATGCTTGATGACGTAACCGAGGTTGTCGGCCTGCTCCACGTCTTCGGCAGTAATGCGGGAGATCCCTTCGGTGAAAGCTTTTTCAAACTGCAACGGCACGCCGTAGGCAATCGAGGCCAGGATGGTCAGCTTGTGGGCGGCATCGATGCCTTCCACATCGAACGTCGGGTCGGCTTCGGCATAGCCAAGCGCCTGGGCCTCGGCCAATACGTCTTCAAAGGCACGGCCTTCGTCGCGCATGTGAGTCAGAATGAAGTTACCGGTGCCGTTGATAATGCCCGCGACCCACTCGATACGGTTAGCACCCAGGCCTTCACGCAGCGATTTGATGACGGGAATCCCCCCCGCGACGGCGGCTTCAAAGGCAACGATCACGCCCTTTTCATGGGCCGCACGGAAAATCTCGTTACCGTGAACGGCGATCAGCGCCTTGTTGGCGGTGACCACGTGCTTGCCGTTGGCAATCGCGGTGAGCACCAGCTCGCGGGCAATATCGTATCCGCCAATCAGCTCGACCAGCACATCTACGTTGGGGTTGTTCGCCACCTCGAAGACATCGGATGTCGCGTTAATGCCGGTAATATCGCAGTCGGGATGAATACTGCGGTGGGCAACCTGCTCAATCACAATCGGGCGGCCTGCGCGGCGGCTAATATCATCCGCGTTGCGCGTTAATACGTTGAAGGTGCCGCCACCCACAGTGCCTAACCCACAAATGCCTACTCTTACCGGTTTCAAAATACTTCCCCTTTCGTGTTGGGCACCCGCGGGTGCCGCTTCTTAAATCAGTGTCTCAGCGTGTCCGTTCGTCACTTATGTGACGTTATTCATCTTCCAAGCCTAACATGGCAACGAGCCGCTCGGGGGGTACAAATCCAGGCACCATTTGCCCATCGGGCAGGATAATAGCTGGCGTGCCTTGCACCCCTAGCGCTTGCCCCAAGGCGTACTGATCTGCCACCGGGTTATCGCAGCTGGCTTCTGCGGCAATCGTCTGGCCCTCTTTAGCCTGATTCATCGCTTCACTGCGGTTATCAGAGCACCAGACTTGCTGGAGGGTGTTAGCGGCGCCACTGCCCATACCAGCTCGTGGAAAAGCGAGATAGTGTACCGCAATCCCACGTTCGTTGAGCTCGGGCACGGTCTCATGGAGGCGCTCGCAATAGGGGCAGGTGGGGTCGGTAAACACCACCACCGTGGCCTTGGGCTCCTCGACGCCCCTAAACACGACGCGCTCGCTCTCGGGAATCGCTGCCAGCGCCGCTGCTCGCTCTTGGTTGCGGGACTGCTCGGTCAGATTCACTAGTCCATTATCCGCATTTTGGTAGAGATCCCCTACCAAAAAGTGGCTACCGTCGGCATTGGAGTAAAACGACTCACCGCTCTCCAGACGAACATGATAGATCCCTTCCATCGGCGTGGCGCTCACCTGCTCTACCGGCATCGGCTGGCCGTTCACCTGTAAATTTTCAGCCAAGCGCTCGGCAACATCATCGGCGTAGGCAAAAGCAGGCAGTAAACTGCCCGCCAGCACCAGCCAGGGGGCACAGGATTTCGCAGCTGAGGGCATACGTTGGCGCATTCTTTGATTAACCTCGTGGATGGTGGTCAGCATGCAGTTGCTCCAGGCGCGCCTGGGCAACGTGAGTATAAATTTGTGTGGTGGATAGGTCGCTATGACCTAACAGCAGCTGTACGACCCGTAAATTAGCCCCATGATTCAATAAATGAGTCGCGAATGCGTGGCGCAACGTGTGAGGCGACAGCGGCCGCGATATTCCTGCCGTGATGGCGTGGGCTTTAATACGGTGCCAAAATGTCTGCCGCGTCATTGAGTTATCGCCTCGCCCGGGGAACAGCGCTGGGCGCGTTGGGTCCTGCATCAACGCTGGCCGCGCCGTTTTTAAGTACTGCGCTAGCCACTCGGCGGCCTCCTCCCCCATGGGCACTAGGCGGTCTTTATCCCCTTTGCCGCGCACGCGCACCACCCCCTGGCGCAAGTTGACTGCATCGCCGGTCAGGCCAACAAGCTCAGACACCCGCAGCCCACAGGCGTAAAGCAGCTCCAGCATGGTGCGATCACGCACACCCAGCGGCGTGCCCACATCCGGGGCCAGCAGCAGGCGCTCGACCTCGTCTTCTTCCAACGTATCGGGCAGGCTGGGGCGCACTTTGGGGAGCGACACGTTGGCCAGCGGGTCGCTGTCGATATGACCATACAGTCGTGCCCAGCGATAAAAACTGCGCAGTGACGAAAGCATTCTGGCATTGCTGCGCAGTTGATAGCCCTGCTCGCGGCGCTGCTCCATCCAAGCGCCAAACCGCGCGGGGGACGCCGTGAGCAACGTTTCATCATCGCGCTCGAGCTGCTCTTGCCAAGCGGTCAAATCACGACGATAGGCCGCTAGCGTATGGTCGCTGGCTCCCTGCTCTAACCACAGAGCATCCAGATAAGCATCAATCACGCTCATAGGCTAACGGTCTCCCTGCAAGGCGACAAACAAAAACCCCGCCCCGCAAAGCGGTGACGGGGTTTTCCGTATCCGAGCGCCGTGCGCCCGTGAAAAAAGTGGCGATTAAGCCAGTTTTTCCTTGATACGCGCCGACTTACCGCTGCGCTCACGCAGGTAGTACAGTTTGGCTTGACGAACGTCACCACGACGCTTGACTTCGATAGAGTCAACCAGCGGGCTGTAGGTCTGGAAGGTACGCTCAACGCCAACACCGTGGGAGATTTTGCGTACGGTGAAAGCGGAGTTCAGGCCGCGGTTACGCTTACCGATGACCACACCTTCAAACGCCTGCAGACGCTCACGAGTACCTTCTTTTACTTTAACCTGAACGACGATGGTGTCGCCCGGTGCAAAAGCAGGAATCTCTTTGCTCATTTGCTCGGCTTCGATCGCCTGGATCACCTTGTTCTTGCTGCTCATCTTCATACTCCTAAATAACGTAATGGCTTGCCACGCAGTCGTGGAAGGGGCAAACCGTGATCCCGGCGCTCGAAGCGAGCTACGCGGGAGTCGTTATGGGTGACGCAGGTACGTAAGCTTACTACCGTATCCGTCCTGCACCGCCGCTCTGCCTACTCCGCTTTACCCAACGTAGCGGACAGAGCGTGTTCCTCGATAAACTCGTCTAGCAGCACTTGCTGCTCGGCGTTAAGGGTTCGCCCTGCTAACAGATCAGGACGACGCTGCCAGGTACGCCCCAGCGACTGCTTTAACCGCCAGCGCTTGATGGCTGCATGATTTCCGCTTAGCAGCACCTCAGGCACTTGGCGCCCGTCGATGACTTCAGGACGGGTATAGTGCGGGCAGTCTAACAAGCCGTCATTAAACGAGTCTTCGATAGCGGAATCCTGGTGGCCCAGCACGCCGGGTACCAACCTTGCCGCTGCGTCGATCAGCACCATCGCGGGCAGCTCACCGCCACTCAGCACATAGTCGCCAATCGACCATTCTTCATCGATGTCACTCTCCACCACGCGCTCATCAATGCCTTCATAGCGCCCGGCAACCACTACAAGAGGGCCTGCCGAGGCGAGCACTTGAACGCCCTGCTGATCTAACCGGCGCCCTTGGGGCGATAGGTAGATCACCGTCGGCGTGAGACCGGTTGCCTGCTCGGCACGTTGGCGAGCATCAAAGATAGCCGCCCGGAGGGTGTCTACCTTCATTAGCATACCGGGGCCGCCGCCATAGGGGCGATCGTCCACGCTGCGGTGGCGGTCGGTGGCATAATCCCGCGGATTCCAAAACTCTAGGGCAATGCGCTGTTTCTCTACCGCCCGACCGATCACGCCCTGCTGGGTAATCGCATCGAACATCTCAGGAAACAGCGATACCACACCAATCCACATCGCTGGTGCGTCTGTTTGGCTGCCTGCAGACTCCTCTGCTGCCACCGTTGCATCCGTCGCCGTAAGTTCGTTCAAAGCGTCTTGGCTCATCAAAACTCAGGGTCCCAGTCAACCACCATACGGCCGTCTTCCAGGCTGATCTCAACGATCACATCATCGGGCAGGAAGGGTAACAGCCGCTCGCGCTTATCGATTGCGTCGTTATCACCGCGTACCACCATGACATCGTTCGCGCCGGTTTCAAACAGGTAGCTGACCTGCCCTAACCGCTCGCCTGACTGAGTGAAGACAGTAAGGCCCTCAAGCTCATGCCAGTAATACTCATCGTCGGAAAGCTCGGGCAGTGACTCTTTCGGCATCAGGATATCCGCTTGCGCCAGCGCTTCGGCTGCCGTTCGGTCATCCACACCTTTTAACTGCACCACCAACCCTTTACCTTGCCGACTCCCCTGAACCACGGTCATACGCGTGAGGGTTTCCCCTTGGCGCACCCACCACTCAGGATACTCTAGAATGCTGTCCATGGGGTTGGTATAGGAGTACACCTTCAGCCAACCTTTAATCCCGTGAGGGCTAGTTAGCTTACCAAGCACCACATGTGTGTCGTCAGTATGGCTAGTGTTAAAACGCGTCATTGACGACCACTCCAGCTACAACAGCATCTATTGCTATGACTTGCGACGGGCAACAGGCTTAGGCCTGCTTGCGCGCTTCTTTAACCAGCTCAGCAACACGACCAGACAGCTGGGCGCCTTGGCTCTGCCAGTGAGTAACGCGATCCAGATCAACACGCAGACGCTCTTCTTGACCACGGGCAACCGGATTGAAGAAGCCGATACGCTCGATGAAACGGCCATCACGGGCGTTGCGAGAATCGGTAACAGTCAGGTGATAAAAGGGACGCTTTTTGGCGCCACCACGTGCCAAACGAATGGTAACCATACGATAACTATCCTTCGGTTGAGGTTACGAGAGTGGGGCATAGCGCAAACCGCTATCAGAACACTCGTCATACTGTTTTCTTGGCGCACCACCTGCTTATATAAGCCAAGGCGACACACCATCAGGACCTTCATTGGCAAGTATTGGGGCCGTGCTAACGCACATTTTGCCAACACCCACGCATGAAGAGGCCGCATTCTACGCAAATGCGCTCGGCTTGGAAAGCCTGACAGCCAGAAAACTCACAGGTCGTCAACCTTACCAAGCGCATCAGAACGCGACGACAGGTACCATTTAGCGCCAGGGTAAGCCGCCAGGACCACCCATGCCGCCCATACCACCGGGGCCACCCGGGCCGCCGCCGCCACCCATCATGCCCGACATACCGCGCATCATTTTCTGCATGCCACCTTTCTTGCCCGCTTTCTTCATCATCTTCTGCATCTGCTTGTGCTGCTTTAGCAGGCGGTTCAAGTCAGGCACCTGCAGGCCCGCCCCCGCTGCTATGCGGCGTTTGCGCGAACCGTTAATGATGTCGGGCTTGCGGCGCTCTTTGGGCGTCATGGAGTTGATCAGCGCTTCTAGCTTGCCTAGCTCCTTCTCAGGGCCGGGGCCTTGCGCCAGTTCGGCCATTTGGCCCATGCCCGGCAGTTTGCCGAGCAGGCCGCCCATGCCGCCCATTTTCTTGAGCTGCTGAAGCTGGTCACGGAAGTCCTCAAGATCAAAGCCATCGCCCTTCTTCACCTTACTGGCAAGCTTGGCGGCCTTGTCTTTATCCACCGTGCGCTCGGCTTCTTCGATCAGCGACAGCATGTCGCCCATACCAAGAATTCGAGACGCGACCCGGTCGGGGTGGAAAGGCTCTAGCGCATCGACCTTTTCACCAACCCCCATAAACTTGATCGGCTTACCCGTGACATGACGGACAGACAGTGCAGCACCACCCCTTGCATCACCATCAGCCTTGGTCAGGATCACACCGGTCAAGGGCAGCGCTTCATTGAACGCCTTGGCGGTATTTACCGCATCCTGGCCAGTCATGGCATCGACAACAAACAGCGTTTCTTGGGGAGAAACCGCCTTATGCAGTGCCTGAATTTCCGCCATCATCGCTTCATCGATGGCAAGGCGGCCTGCAGTATCGACTAGCACTACGTCGTGGAACTGAATTTTAGCGTGCTTGATGGCCGCGTTGGCGATGTCGACCGGCTTCTGATCAGAGCGGGAGGGAAAGAAGTCGACCTGAACCTCTTTCGCCAGGGTTTCAAGCTGGTCGATGGCCGCCGGACGGTAGACGTCTGCCGAGACCACCAGCACTTTTTTCTTTTCGCGCTCGCGCAGGTAGCGGGCCAGCTTGGCGACGGAGGTGGTTTTACCCGCCCCCTGCAAACCGGCCATCAGCACGACAGCGGGAGAGCCTTTTAGGCCAAGGCCTTCATTGGCCTCGCCCATAATCGCTTCCAGCTCTTGCTGGACGATTTTGACGAACTGCTGGCCCGGCGAGAGGCTTTTCGACACCTCTTGGCCGACCGCACGCTCGCGCACCCGCTCAATAAAGGCTTTAACTACCGGTAGCGCTACGTCTGCCTCAAGCAGCGCTTTGCGTACTTCACGTAGGGTATCTTTGATATTGTCGTCGGTTAGCCGTGCTTGGCCTTTGATCGACTTCAGCGTCTGGGAAAGACGCTCGCTCAGATTCTGAAACATGGGGCCTCTGCCTCCGTCGCTGTCGCCGGGCGTATTCACCGGACGAATGTGGCCGAGATTATACGCGCTCGCGGCCTGAGTCTCCATGGGCGTCAGCGTTGGCGCTCGATGGCTGTGCGACGCCGCCTTGATTGGTTATAGTAGGCGAGCCGATCTAGATGACCGGAAAATACATTGAGGCGTCCTGACTGGGAGGTATTGCCACTCGGATACAGGCGCTGTTCTGACCCTATTCTTCTCAACAACGCGCTGCAAGGCGCATGGATAGCATCATGCAGGCGCTCCCGTTCGCCACGATCGCTTTTATACTCTATGTCGCCGCTGCCATTTGGCAGGGCATGACGCTGTTTCGCCGGGTGCCTCCCCGCCAGGGCATGGTACGTCTGCTAGGCGCGCTGGGCCTACTGTTGCATATTCCCGTGGTCGTGCAGTTGGTGGGGGAATCACCGGGGCTGCTGCCCGGCTTTACCACCAGTGCCACGTTATTGATGGCGGTGGCGGTGAATGTGGTGCTGGTGGCCAGCCTATTCAAGCCAGTGCTTAATGCGGGCATCGCGCTGTTTCCACTTGCTGGCATTGCCCTGGTTGTGGCCACTTGGCTGCCTAGCCAGGGCAGCCATAGCGGCTTAACACCGGGTATTTTGCTGCATGCCGTGAGCTCTGCTCTGGCGTTTGCCGTGCTCGCCATTGCCGCCGTGCAAGCGGTGCTGGTGGGATTGCAAAACCAGGCGCTGCGTCACCACCATATTCGCGGCATCGTCCAGTCTTTACCACCGCTCACCACCATGGAGCGGGTGCTGTTTGAACTGGTCTGGGCAGGCATTGTGCTGCTGACACTCTCAATTATCAGCGGCTTAATCTTCCTCGATAACCTGTTTGCTCAGCACTTGGTTCATAAAACTGTTCTCTCACTGGGCGCCTGGATCATTTTCACCACGCTACTGGTGGGCCGCTACCGTTTTGGCTGGCGCGGCATGCGTGCCGTGCGCTGGACACTCGGCGGTTGTGCTCTGCTGCTGCTGGCTTACTTTGGTAGTAAATTCGTGCTGGAAATTCTGCTTAACCGCTAAGCCTGCGGGCTTAGTGGTGATCGCGTCAGTAAACGCACGCTTGACACGCCACTGCCATGCTTCTACAAATCGAGCTTAATACGCCATAAAGGAACTTTCGACTTGAGCGACGACTTCCCTCTGGGGTTACTGTTCGGCCTGCTAGCCTTACTCATCCTGCTGTCTGCCTTCTTCTCTAGTTCTGAAACGGGCATGATGTCGATCAACCGCTATCGACTTAGCCACCAAGCCAACAGCGGCGACCGTAGCGCCAAGCGCGTGATGCGCTTGCTCACCCGCCCTGATCGACTCATTGGCGTTATTCTGATTGGCAATAACTTCGTCAATAACTTGGCAGCCTCCATTGCCACGATTATTGCCATCCACTTTTTTGGCGATGTGTCCGGCCCGGCTATTTCCACCGCGTTGCTCACCATCACTATTCTGATTTTCGCGGAAGTTACACCCAAAACCTACGCGGCCATCAAGCCTGAGCGCATTGCTTACCCCACCTCCTACGCCCTGGAGCCGCTGCTAAAGCTACTCTACCCCTTGGTATGGCTGGTCAATGTGATGTCGAACGGTCTGCTAAGGCTGATTGGCGTGAAAAGCGTGGATAGTGGCGGCGATAGCCTAACTCGTGACGAGCTGCGCACTGTGGTGCATGAAGCGGGCACCCTGATCCCTTACCGCCACCGGGCCATGCTGCTGTCGATTCTGGATCTTGAAAACGTGACGGTGAACGACATCATGGTGCCCCGCCACGAAGTGTTGGGCATCGACCTGGACGACTCACTGGAAGATATTCTGACCCAGATCCGCACCAGCCAGCACACACGCCTGCCGGTCTATAAGGGCGATATCAACAACATTATTGGTATGCTGCACCTGCGTAACGCGGCGCGCTTTTTATCCCGCAGTGAAGTCACTAAAGCAGCCATCGTTCAAGAGGCACGCGAACCCTACTTCATCCCAGAATCCACACCGCTGCATACCCAGCTGCTGAATTTCCAGAAGCAGAAGCGGCGGATAGGCATCGTGGTGGATGAGTACGGCGATGTAGAGGGGCTGGTGACACTTGAGGATATTCTCGAAGAGATCGTCGGCGAGTTCACCACCGACATTTCTGAAGATGACGAGATTCACCAGCAGGATGATGGTAGCCATGTCATTGAAGGCACGGCTAACATTCGTGAGATCAATAAGATGCTGGGGTGGCAACTGCCGACCGACGGCCCAAAGACGTTAAACGGGTTAATTCTTGAGCACTTAGAAGCTTTCCCAGAAGGTCCAGCCTGCCTGCAGATCGGCAACACACGGATGGAGATTCTGGAAATTCGCGATAACCTGATCACCTCAGCGCGCTGCTGGCAAAAGCTGCGCTTGCCCCGCCGCTAATCCTGCTGTCGCGGCTGGCAACGGGCGATCTCGCTATCGCCCGCGGCCTTCAATGCCCTAACCCGCTGCTCCAAGAAGCGCCTTAACGCCACACCCTCGACTTCATGCACTAAAATGGGCGGACCAAAGTGCAGGCTCACTGGCGCTCTAAACCGCGAAGGCCACTTCTTTAGTGCTTTGCCGCCGTAGTGGGAGGTCCACGACCCCCAGAGCCCCGCCAAGCCTGCCGGAATTACTGGCACGTTGTCTCGGGCGAGAATGGTTTCGAGCCCACGGCGAAAGGTATGAATGTCGCCATCTGGGGTTAAGCGCCCTTCCGGAAACACCATCACGACATCGCCCTCACGCAGCGCCTTGCTCACTTCATCCAGGGTGCGCCGCAGCGCTCCCGGGCTATGGCGTTCCGATTCGACCGGAATCGCTCCGACCAGTTGAAACCACCACTTCAGCCAGCGGGATTCGAAGATGGGCTGATCCATCACAAACCGTAGCGACCTAGGGCTTCCACCGCCCAGCACCAACGCGTCCATAAAGCTAACGTGGTTACAGACGACCAACGCAGCGCCCCGTTTGGGTACGTGCTCTTGGCCATGCACCGACAGCCGGTAGCAAACGCGCATGGCCACGTAGATCACGCGGCGCAGCAAGCAGCGGGTGGTTTTGATTCCCCATGTCACGTCACCGCCTCCCGGTGTCGCAACCCGGCCAGCACGGTGCTCATGAGTTGATCCAATAGTTCATCGACTTTGAGTTGCTGCCCTTGCCAGTAGCCTAGCCGCTCGTTCAAGCCAAGCTGCACCAAGCCGTGAACGCTGCCCCACAAGGTACGGCCAAGGCAGCGTGCTTCCAGGTCATCCAGCGCAGGTTGATACTGCTTTAACGATGTCTCCACCTGGGTAAACAGGGCTTCAATCAGGTCGCTCTGGCGCTGGCCCAACTCCCCTTCCTGGGCGAGCGGGTAGTCAAACAGCAGCTGCCAACGGTAGCAGTCTTGCTCCGCAAACCGCCAATAGGCATCCGCTAAGGCGCGCAACCACGGCTCGGGGTCGTCTTCGGCCAGGCTGGTAATGGTATGCTGCAAACGCGCGAGGGTTTCGACGTTGACATGCTGCAATAAATTATTAAAGCTGCCGTATAGTTTTAGCAGCGTACTGGGCGCACAGCCCACCTCTCTGGCCAGGGCACGTAGTGATAAACCATGGACTGGCTGCTTAGCCAACCACTCATCACAAGCGTGCATGACCTGCGCATGGAGGGCATCGGGCGCATGCTGTCTAGGACGGGCCATGGCGATCTCTTCAGGTCAACGGCAAACAGGGAAGAAGCCTCATCGCGCTTTAGCGTGAGCAAGGTATACGATAGGATACCTTACATCGAACACTGTTTTCGACACTAAAACGCGACATTTAACGTATTGCTACTCCCCCTCGCCATTTTGTACCAGCGCCGCAGGCATCGCGCATTAAGGAGATCGGCATGACGGGACGCCTACACGTACAGCGCCTATCGCTCGCCCGCCTTGCGCCAGACCTGAAGAGCACCGAGCCACTCATTGAGTCGCCCAATCTAGCCCCGCGTCAACCTGTGTCGGCCTTCCGCCTTGAGCAGGGGCGCTTAACACACACGCCACTGTTTTGGGGGCTGACGCCGCCGTGGCTCAAAGTGCTCGACCACGCCCCCCACTGCGCGCGAGCGGAAACACTGAGCAAGCGGGCCATGTTTCACGAGGCCTTTAGCGCCCGGCGCTGCGTAATTCCGGTCAGCGGCTTTTACGTCTGGAAGCCCCAGGCCCGCAGCAAACAGCCGTTTCTGGTCACCCAGGTGAATCGCGCGCCGCTGCTGCTAGGCGCGCTATGGTGCCGTTATCACACCACGTTAACTACGTTTGCCGACTCAACAGCGCTGATCAGTGTGCCCGCCAACGCTTGCTTATCGTCGCTCACCGACCGTCTACCGGTGATCATTCCACCGGAAGCGCTGACGCAATGGTTAGACCCCAGCACTGATTTATCGTCGCTAACACCACTATTGATACCGGCACCGCTGGAACTGTTGGGCGCTTTTCCGGTATCAAAGCATGTTAATAACCCTGCCTACCAGTCACCCTCTTGCGCGCATCCCACAGGGCCGATGCTGCGCTGGACCGTGTCACAGGAGCCGTAATGTTACGACCTACTTACGCTATTCCGCCCCGCCTCAAGGCGCGGCGTGCCGTTCTCGGCCTGACCATCAGCCTGCTCTGGATAGCCGCCCCCAGCGCATGGGCGGAAGAGAGCCCGGTGGCAGATGTGACCATCCCCAAGGTGAGCCCGTTTGATGACCGCGACTACCGCGTTTTAACGCTCGAAAACGGCCTGCAGGCGCTATTAGTGAGCGACCCGGAGGCTGATAAAGCCGCCGCCTCCATGAACGTGCGGGTCGGCAGCGCCCAGGACCCAGACGACCTGCAGGGGCTGGCGCACTTTTTGGAACATATGCTGTTCTTGGGCACCGAACCCTACCCGCAATCGGATGCCTACCAGCAATATATTTCCGACAACGCAGGCTCTCATAACGCCTTCACGGCCCAGCAGGACACCAACTACTTTTTCGATATTGAGCCTTCAGCACTGCCCGGCGCACTAGACCGCTTTAGCGAGTTTTTCCTCTCGCCGCTGTTTAATGCTGACCACTTGGAGAGCGAGCGCAATATCGTTCACTCCGAGTACATGGCGCGTATTCGCGATGAATCACGCCGCGAGAACGATGTGCTAAACCAGTTACTCAACCCTGACAATCCCACTACAGGGTTTGCGGTGGGCAGCCGAGACACGCTAGCCGACCCAGAAGGCGAGGCAACGCTGCGCGAGCGGGTGATCGAGTTCTACCACCGCTACTACGATGCCAACGTGATGAACTTGGCGGTGGTAGCTCCCCAACCGCTGGACGAGCTGGAAGCCCTAGTGGTGGAGCGGTTTGCCGATATTCCCGATCATGATTTGAGCGCCCCCACCATTGATGCACCGCTGATCGACCCCGACACGCTGCCGCGCTACGTAGAGCGACAATCGCTGCAGGATCGTCGCCAACTGCGTTTCTATTTCCCGATTCCCGACCCTACCGACGAGTATCGCACCAAGCCAACTCAGCTCATTGCGCATTTACTGGGCGATGAGGGTGACGGTAGCCTGCTGGCCGTGCTGCGTGAGGCGGGCCTAGCCGACGGGCTCTCAGCGGGTGTGGGCCGCGGTGATGGCAATGAAGCACTATTTACCGTCTCCATTAGCCTGACGCCCGCAGGTGCCGAACGCCTTGACGACATCGAAGCCACGCTGTTTGCCGCGATCGAGCAGATTCGCGCCGACGGGCTGGCCGAGTGGCGCTACGACGAGCAGAAAAGCCTTAGCGAGCAGGCATTTCGCTTTCAGCAGCACGGCGCCCCCCAGCAAGAGGCCACCCGCCTAGCCATGAGCCTTTCGCGCTACCCGGTGGAGGACGTGCAGTACGCCGCGTACCGGATGGACGGCATGGACAGTGAACGCCAGCAGCGCTACTTGGACGCACTGACTCAGGACAACATGCTACGTTTTTACTCTGCACCGGATGTCGAAAGCGACACCGTATCGCCGTGGTTTAACACCCAGTGGAAAGAGCAGCCGCCGACCGCCACCGGCCAGGCGCTGAGCGGCTTAGCCTTACCAGAACCTAACCCCTTTATTGCCAGCGACCTCACCCTTCAGGGGGGCCAGGATGAGCAGCCTACTGCCTTGATTGAGACGCCTACGTTTACCACTTGGCACATGCAGGACAGCCGTTTTAATACGCCCAGCGTCGAGTGGCGGGTGAGTTTGCAGCACCCCAGCGCCAGCTACTCGGCGGAAGAAGCGGTGCTCACGCGCTTGCTGGCAGGCTGGCTGAACGACAGCCTTAATGAGCCGCTCTACCCCGCGCGGATCGCCGGGCAGTCGTTTAGCGCTTACGCCCATGCGCGCGGTATGACGCTGTCGTTTTCTGGCTGGCGTGATGGTCAAACACCGCTGATCGAGCAAGCCATTGAACAGCTTCAGCAGGCGGATATCTCTACCGGTGCGTTTGAGCGGGTGCGCTATCAGCTACAGCGGGAGTGGCGCAACGCCCCTCAAGCGTCGTTGACGGGTCAGGCAAGCCGCGCACTAGGTGAAGCACTACTGACGCCGCAGTGGTCCACTGCTGAACTACTGGAAGCGAGCCAGCGGTTAGAGAAGCGCCATTTGGAGAATTTCCGTCAGCGCTTCTTGGATGATTTGTACATCGACGCCATGGCGGTGGGCAACCTGAACGCCGAGCAGGCGCAGGAACAGGCTAACCTGATTCGCGGTGCGCTTACGCCACGTTTGACTCGCGACGACATTCCTCCGCTGACACCGCTGGAAGTCAGTAGTGAGTCGGAAATACTGCATCCTCACAGCACTCGCGAAGAGTCGCTGGTGCTACGCTATCTGCAGGGGCGCGATACCAGCGTTGAGGAGCAGGCACGCTTGAGCGTGCTAGCCCAGTGGCTAGACACGCCGTTCTACCAGCAGTTACGCACTGAAGAGCAACTAGGTTATATCGTCAATGCGGGCTATTCACCGATGCTGGAAGCCCCGGGCATTAGTCTGATCGTACAGTCGCCGGATGTGGATAGCAGCACCATTGCCGAGCGCATGGATGCCTTTATGGAAGCTGCAGAAGCGCGTCTTAACACACTGAGCAATGGCGAACTGGCTGCCCACCGTCAAGCGGTTCACGACCGCCTGAACCAACGGGACACTAGCCTGCCAAGCATGGCCAACCGCTATTGGCAGGCCACCGCGCTCGATGAGGTACGCTTTGACCGCCGCGAGCAGTTAGCAGCCCTTGCTTTGGACGTAAGCGTTGAGGAGCTCCAATCGCTATGGCCAGAACTTCTATCACGCCAGCTGGATATTCGCTTTAATCCCGGCGACTCGCCCAGCGATATCGCGACCTACCGTGAAGCGCGCACGCCGTTCGACACGCGCTAACCCCACCGCCAGCTCAGGCATCAAATGCCTGGGCTGGCATCATGGCCTCAACAAACATCACCAACTCTTCGAGTATCTGGCGCTCTCGGTCTGTTAGCGTTTGCTGATTATAACGCTCGATTTCCCGGGCAAATGCTTTAAGCGTAAAACCCGATAGCGCGGGGTCGTTCATGCGCATCCAGCGAAACGCCTCCCACTGCTCGCGCTCTTCACCCTCCAGGGTGTCGGGGTAGCTGCGGGCGCGAAAGCGAAACAGCATCTCTTCCAGGCGTGGGTCTTGAAAGGCGAAGCGCTGCCCCACTAAGTCCCAGGGGTCCATGGCCAGCACTCGCTGCATCTGCTGACGGTCAGCGGCAGAGAAAAAACTGCCGGAGTAGAGCATTAAGTCAGGGTCTTGAGGCGACTCTTCGTAGCCGCCACTGAACACCTCGGCCACCTTCTGCGCTACACCGCTAGCCTCACGTAGGGTTTTCCAGTGCCCTCGGCAGGCGGCAATATCGATGCCTAGACGCGCGACAATCGCGCCGTACTCACCTTTCTGCTCGCCCTCAACATCTTTCAACACCGCGGCTGGAAAGATTACCGGGCAGCGGTTGATATGAATGACTTTGAGCGGAATGCGCGCTTCTCCTTCAGAAAGATCCTGCTGGCTGACAAACACCCGTTCACGAATCTGCTCGGCGCTGAGCGACAGTAAATCGCCGGGGTCGACGCTTAAATCGTACACGATCACCCCGTTGGGGTTCGTGGGGTGCTCCGCCAGCGGCATCACCAGCGCGCTGCAGCCTCGGCTGGCAGAATAGCGGCGGGAAATATGCAGCAGCGGCTTGGCGCTGGGCAGGTCCAGCTGCTTGGCCACCGCGCGCTTGCCGCGCAGGCCAAGCAGGTAATCGAACAGCTTAGGGTTACGCGCTTTCAACAGCCGCGCCAGCGCAATGGTGGCGCGCACATCTGCCACCGCGTCGTGGGCGCCCTCATGGGCAATGCCATTCGCAGCGGTGAGGTGTTCCAGTTTAAAGCTGGGAGCGCCATCTTCCCGCAGCGGCCACTCAATACCCTCTGGGCGCAGCGCATAGAACGCCCGCACCACGTCGATTAAATCCCATCGGGAGTTGCCGTTTTGCCACTCGCGGGCATAGGGATCAAGCAGGTTGCGATAAAACAGATGGCGGGAGACTTCATCATCAAAACGCAGGCTGTTGTAGCCTGCCACGCAGGTGCCGGGCTCGCTCATGGCGCTCTGCACCTGACGGGCGAACTCGGCTTCGGGAAGCCCACGACGCTGCGCTTTTTGAGGCGTGATGCCGGTAATCAGGCAGGCGGCGGGGTGCGGCAAGTAATCATCGGCGGGCTTACAGTACAGCTCGATAGGGTCGCCGATTTCATTGAGGTCGGCATCGGTGCGTAATGCAGCAAACTGAGCGGGCCGATCGCGACGCGGATCGGCACCAAAGGTCTCATAATCGTGCCAGAGAAAACTGGCAGGGGCGGCATTCGGTGGCGCCATGGATGCAAACTCCCTTGAGCGTGACAGCCCACCCATGCGCCGAGGCATCATTCGCTGGATGGGAACAAAAGCTCAAGCCTAGCACACCCGCGACGCTTCCCGCCGCCCCTCTAAGCGCTCCTTAACGTTTAGCTTTTAGGCAACGTGACGTTAAGCTCAAGCACCGAACAGTTATCTTCGCTATCCAGCGAAATTTGAATGGCGTCGTCATCCACATGCACATAACGACGGATCACTTCGAGCAGTTCGCGCTCAAGCAGCGGCATGTAGTCAGGCTGACCACGTTGGCTACGCTGATGCGCCACGATGATTTGTAATCGTTCTTTGGCCACCGAGGCGGATTTCTTGCGCTCACGCTTCAAGAACTCCAGCAGTTTCATCGACGACTACCCCCAAACATCCTGCTCAGCAGACTTTTACGCTGAATTTCATGGAAGCGCAGCGGCATCTCTTCGCCTAGCAGGCGCGAAACGGTATCAGTGTAGGCTTGGCCCGCGTCACTTGAAGCATCGTGAGTGACCGGAACACCCTGGTTAGACGCACGCAACACCGCTTCTGATTCGGGGATCAGGCCGAGCAGATCAATCGCCAGAATCTCGCGGATATCGTCTAGGGTCAGCATATCCCCAGAGGTCACTCGAGCAGGATTGTAGCGAGTAATCAGCAGGTGCTCTTTCACCGGGTCAAGCCCCTGCTCAGCACGCTGGGTTTTCGAACCTAGCAGCCCCAGAATACGATCAGAGTCACGCACGGAAGAGACTTCCGGGTTAGTCACGACAATCGCTTCGTCGGCGTAGTACATAGCCAGCTGCGCGCCACGCTCAATCCCCGCGGGCGAATCGCATAAAATATAGTCAAAATCACCTTTAAGCTGTTCAAGAACTTTCTCGACGCCCTCTTGGGTTAAGGCGTCTTTATCCCGGGTTTGCGAGGCGGGGAGAATAAACAGATTTTCGACACGTTTATCACGGATCAGCGCCTGGTTTAGCCCGGCCTCTCCTTGAATCACGTTGACGAGGTCGTACACCACCCGGCGTTCGCAGCCCATAATCAAATCTAGGTTGCGCAGGCCTACATCGAAATCAATGACGACCGTCTTTTTGCCACGCAGCGCAAGCCCCGTCGAAATCGCTGCGGCGCTAGTGGTTTTACCGACCCCCCCTTTACCTGAGGTCACAACAATAATTTTGGCCAAGAGTCACTTCCTTCTTGAAGTCGTTCATTGCGAGCACGATTACGTTGCGCTACGCGCATAACGGGAACATCAATGTCATCAAAACAGCACACTGTAACGGATAGCGGCCGTGGCGTCGCTAGGCATGAAGCATTAACTGCCTCTCAGCCAAGCGGCTTACTCCAATGGCTTAATTTCCAGCTGCTCTTTTATGAAATGGACTTCTGCAGCGCGCCCTAAAAGCTGCGAGTCGATATCTTCCAGCCGCTTATAGTTACCCGCTACAGATAAAAGCTCTGCTTCCAGTTCGCGGCAGTAAATGCCCGCCTGGGTATTGCCATGAATACCCGCCAGCGCGCGCCCGCGCAGGGCACCATAAACATGAATACTGCCAGCGGCGAGCACTTCAGCACCGGCATTAACCGCACCGATTACAATCAGGTCACTACCTGCAGCGCTGACCTGCTGGCCGGAACGCACTGTCCCCCGGTAAAGCCGAGTGGTTACGGAAACGGCAGTAGCGGGTTTAATGTCATCATCTTCTGGCTCGTTCAACGGAGCGACAGTTTCCAACGCTCGTGCGCGCCCCTCTTCAACTGGCGCGAACCAGCCAAGCCCCAGCGCCCATGCCGATTGGCGAATCGGCTCAGCACCACCACGTACGGCTACGGGTAACAGCTTGTGGTCGCGGCATACGGCGCAAATCCGCTCTAACGCAAGGTGGGGCTCATCGAGTTTTTCCACGCTAAGCACAACGGGTGTATGCTGAAAGAAAGCGGGAGATTGCGACAGTTTGCCAGCAAGCTGCCGCCGGATACGCTCCGGGTCAGCGCTCGTTAACTCCATGACGGTCATCGGCAGCATGCCGCCCTTGAAGGTAAAGGCTACGTCGGCGCTGTTGGCGTTGAGGCTCATGGCCGAACTCCATGTCATGTTCAGGTAAGATAAGGGTAGCGCAATCTCGCGCTTTGCGTTGTGAATCGCTGGAAAACCCACAGCGCTACGACAAAGCTAAGCGACAGCGACGAGGACTGCAACCGCCTGCTCATCGATGTCTTATTTTTTTCACGTTACGCACCTCTTAGCAGGATGATCCATGCACGGACTGTTACGACGCCTGTTCGCTCCTCGGTGGCAACACCCCGATCCCGAGGTGCGCCGCAAGGCACTCCATCAGCTTGACCCTCAGCAAACAGAGCAGCGGGAGGCCCTACACACTCTCGCCAACGATAGCGACAGCACTATTCAGTTAGCGGCGCTGCTCGCGCTTGACGATCTCAATGGCCTGCTTGTCGCCTATGAGCAGCACAGCCAGGACGAAGCATGGTTCAACGCCGTTTGCCAGCGGCTCACCGGGGCTGAGGGCCATGTAGACTTGCAGCAACGCCAAGCTCACGTGGAGAGCCTGACCGATCAACGACTGCTGAATACGATTGCCATGCAGGGCGATAACCTGGGGCTACGTCTCACCGCGCTAAAGCAGCTGACGAGTGAAGAAGACTGGGTGCAGCAGGCGTGTCATAACAGCGTCGCGGCGGTGCGTCATCAAGCAGCAGAGCGGGTCAACGACGAAGAGAACCTAAAGAGGCTGCTTAAAGAGGCGCGCCGTGACCGCCAGGTGGTTCGCTTCGCTAAAGAGAAACTCACCCAGCTGCGTAACGATGCTGAATGGCTTGCAGAACAGCAGGCCCAGCGGGAGCACCTGCTCACCCAGTTAGAGCAGCATGCCCGCGCGCCCTGGGAACCGCTTTACGGTGGCCGCTTCCGCCATTTAGAAAGAGAGTGGCAACACCTCAGTCATCCGCCTAGCGTTAGCCAGGAGCAGCGCTTTCATCAAGCGGTGCTGAGCTGCCGCAAAACGCTCCACGACCATGAAACTCAAGAGCAGGCCCGCCAGCAAAGCCTTGCCCGCCGCGCTGAAGCAGAAAACACCCGCGATCAGCTGCTAGAAGGGCTAGAAGAGACGCTAGAGGGGCTCACCCACGCCAACGAGCTGACCGCTCAGGACATTGACAGCCTGCGCGCTCAGCGCCAGCTCTTGGGCCAGCGCTGGCAGTCGCTCTCGGACCTTCACCCGCCGAATGAGGCCACCCAGCAGCGCTACAGCCAAGCGCTCAAGCAGTATGAGCAGAGCATGGAAGCCTGGCAGCGTTGGCAAACCGTGAGCCTTGCAGTAGAGCAAGCCTTGGTCAACAGCGATCACGACGGGCTAGCAGAGCACGTCGCCCAGTGCCGCTGGCCAGCGACGCTGACGGCCCCATCGCTGCTCGCTCAGGCGCAAAAGCAGCTTGCCACACAACATGCTCCGCCCCAGCAGCCAGACCTCTCCCTTAATGCGCTTAGCGCTGAGTTGGATAACTTTGAACACCTGTTAGAGCGTGGAGCATTTAAAAGTGCCAGCCGTTTACATCAGCGTTTAAAGCCCGCCATTGAAGCGCTGACAAGCGGCGATGCCAAACCGCTAAAAAGCCGCTTAAAGCACCTGGGTGCGCGGCTTGCCGAACTGCGCGACTGGCGCGGCTTTGTAGCAGGCCCTAAACGTGAGCAGCTCTGCGCCAGCATTGAGGCATTGGCAGACGATCCGCATATGGCGGAGTCTGCGCTTGACCGGCACCACCGCCAACTGGTGAAAGAGTGGAAAGCACTCGGCGATGCGGCGGCCAACAGAGAGCAATCGGCCCGCTTTCGGGAGGCATCGGATCGTATCCATGAGCGCCTAGCGCCCTGGCGTGCACAGCTTGACCAGGAACGAGAGGCCAACCTGCACGGCCGCGAAGCGCTGTGCGAGCAGCTGGAAACGCTGCTTGCTCAACCCGCTGAAGATGCCGACCCCGATATGCTGCGGGAAATTCGTGATAAAGCGCGCCACCAGTGGCGCCATTACTCCCCCGTGCCACGGGAGCACTCCGAGGCCATTGGCCGCCGTTTTGGGGCAATCCGTCACCGCCTGCAGGCGCTCATTGACCAGCGTGCTGAGCAGATCGCCGCACAAAAGCGTGAGCTGATTGGGCAAGTGCAAGCACTGCAAAACGATAGTGAACAGCCACTGGCAACGCGCATTACGCGCACCAAGCAGCTACAGCAGCAATGGCGCTCGTTAGGCCGCGCGCCCAAAGGGGAGGAGCAAGCACTATGGAAGACCTTCCGCAGCGCCTGCGACCAGCTGTTTGCTCAGCGCGACGCGCATAAGCACGAACAAGCCAACCGCCTGCAGCACACGCTTGACCAACTGCAGGCCATTATTGATGAAATGGATGGCTGGCAACCTACCCAGGCAGATGAATCGGAGCGGCTAGACACCTACCTTGCCAGTATAAGCCAGCTAGAGCCGCTGCCCCGCAATCGCCGTAGCGAAGGGATGCAGCGCCGCCTCAGCGGCATTGTGCGAGCCAAACGAGAGCGTTTAAGCCGCCTAGAAATTGTTGGCCAGGTGCAGCAGTGGCATGCCTTACTACCGCTAGTGAATGCGCACTTACATGCTGACCAGCAAGCGCTCAATGGTGAGGGCGCACAGGCCGTGGAGGCTACCAGCGAGATATCCATTGAGCTAACAGAGGCCTTCAACGAAGCACACCAGCAGCGCAATCACGCTCGCCTCTCTACCCCACTGCCACTTTCAAGTGAGCAACAGAGTGCGTTAGAAGAGCAGTTGGCACGCCTAAGAGTCCATCTTTCATTGCTCGCCTTAGGCAGCGTCAAACAGCGTGATGAACCACTGCGACTCGCCATTCAAGTTGAGCGCTTAAACAGCGGCATTCATACTGAGCGCAGTAAAGCGGATGAGCTGGACGAGGTACTGGTGGCGCTGTTGGCGCTAGGGCCAATGCCTCACAACTTATGGCTGCAAGAAGTCAATGAGCTGGATAACCTACTGAGCCGTTTGGCCCGCCCGCCCCAGCCATAACTCGCTTACACATAGCGCTAGCACACAAAGCAAACGGGAGGCGCATCGCCCCCCGTTTTTTGCTTTCTTTCTTGTGAAAAGATCGCTGGTGCTTAATGGTAGGGCTTAGCCCATAAACTGGCCGCCGTTAATATCAATGTTGGCACCTGTGATAAAGCCGGACTCTTTGTCGGCCAGGAACGTCACCAAACGACCAATCTCTTCTGGGGTGCCGTAGCGCTTTACCGGAATCGTCTCGCGAATCGCTTCACGAACCTGCTCCGGAATTTTCATAATCATGTCGGTGGCGATATAGCCGGGGGAGACGGTATTCACGGTAATACCCTTCGTGGCCGTTTCCTGCGCCAACGACATGGTTAACCCGTGCATCCCCGCTTTGGCCGCTGCGTAGTTCACCTGACCAAACTGGCCTTTACGACCGTTGATGGATGAGATGTTAATAATGCGCCCATAGCCATTCTCCAGCATTCCCTCAATGACGCTACGGCAAGTGTTGAAGACGCTATTAAGGTTAGTATCAATCACTTGATACCACTGCTCATAGGACATCTTTTTCATGGTGCCATCGCGGGTAATGCCTGCGCAGTTGACCAGCACGCTGATCGGCCCATGTTTTTCATGGATTTCGCGGGCGCCTTCGAGACAGGCGTTATGGTCGGACAAATCAACACCCGATAATGCGATATTGTTATAGCCGTCGGCTTGCTGGGTTTCCAGCCAGATTTTGGCTTTGTCGGGATTATGGTACCCCGCCACCACCAGATAACCCGCATCTGCCAACGAACGACAAATTGCCGTTCCGATTCCACCAGTTCCACCAGTTACCCAGGCGACGGGGGCTTGATTGGCCATTGACTACCTCCCTGACAAGACAAATGGCTTGGACCTTAATCACTGTTATGGCGTCGCAAGCCACTCTGAATAAGCGCATTCGCGCCTCTTTCACTCACAGCACGCCGCTTGTTCTATTGGGCGACACACCGACAGTAAGCTTTTTGTTATGCTGATTGAAAGCATAGCTTTACTCCCTCAATGTTGCAGCACGATGAAGATGACTGCCAGCAAGAAAGCGATTTATATGAGGGGTTGACTTAGCGTCAAAAATGCGTATAATACGCCACACGTTGATGCGGGGTGGAGCAGTCTGGTAGCTCGTCGGGCTCATAACCCGAAGGTCATCGGTTCAAATCCGGTCCCCGCTACCAATATTTCGAAAGGAAGATCAGTTACTTACTGATCTGCCTTTTTTGTGTTTGTTTGTTGGCTAACTTCCTGTGACGCATATGTGACACATTGGCTTTTTTCTCTTCCTCAGCAATTTTTTCCTACGACCTTCAGGCAACAAGCTGCCTCGTCTCTTTGCGCTTCTTATCTCTCCCTGTCGTCATCAAATTCGAGCAAATCCCCTACCCCGCAGTTGAATAATTTACGCTAGAAGCGTGTGCCTATGGCCTTGCCTACTTAGACCAACATGAGCCTGATATTGCGATGACCTTGCGCCATATCTGGACATGTGCTTCACCGGGTGCACGCTACGGCCAGCCAGCCGCCATGACACTCGCTCGTTATATTCGTGATGCAGACGGGCAGAGTGCAATGACAGATAACCAACAGCGTGCGTTTCGTAGCAAAAGCCAGTGGGGCTTTAGCCGGATTGGGCAAAACGTTTTCTGGCGGCCTGAGACGCCTATGTTGCAGGCACAATAGCGCTAGAGAGTAGAAGAATTAGCCTGCCGCCGACGCTAACGCGTGGCGGCTTTTTTTATGCCTTACTTCGTCTGTCTTACAAACCCTAGGCAGGTCTACTGCTCAAGCGGTAGTTCTCTTTTGACGGGATTTCTTCACTGGCTTCATCGCCGCCCGCTCCGCTTTAATCCTCTCCAACAACGCCTCCGCACTGTTCTCCCCACTGATCAACTCCGGGTTGTCCTTGCGCCATTGCTCAGTGAGTTCGCCCCGGAAGGCTTTGGCGAGGATGGACTGGGTGAGGTTGTTGACGCGGGACAGGGCGTTATTGACCTGTTGTTCGATGCGGTCGGCGTGGGCGAAGAGTTGGTCTACTTGGCGGACGATTTCGGCTTGCTCTTCGATGCTGGGAATTTTTACCGGGTAGGCCAAAATCTGTTTTCCGCTAATGTGCGGAATATCGCTGCCGGTTTGGTTGGGCTGTATGTAATTGCTGAACGAAATGTCTTGAAGCAAGACATATAAATAGTCAGCTAGCAGATCGTTGAAGTCTTTAAATCGCGCTACTCGCTGGACTAGGACACATGGCAAATCCGAGGGCTTGGCCCTCGCAATTTTCAATCCCGAGGAAATGATTGGTCGATCCATCGCCAAGACTATATCGCCGGAATTTATGAATAGGTGATGAAACTCCGAGAGCTTAGCCTCAGGAAAGTACTTGGTTTCACTCCATCTTAGTGCTCCAGGCTCAATGTTTTGGCCCCTTAGTAATGAAATACCTCGAGCGCTAAACTCCTTGCTTTTGAATGCATGCCCGATATCGATAGAGACGAATTTACCGAGCGCGTCTGATTCGACTTCAAATTCGGCTCCATTTCGCCACTCCTCCGTCAACCGCCCACTCACCGCCGCAGCCAGCACAGACTGGCGGAAGCGTTTGAGGATTTGCGGGATGAGTTCGAGGCGGGCTTTGGTGTTTTCCACCTGGGCCAGCAGGGTGTCGAGTTTGTCGGCGATGACTTTTTGTTCGGCGAGGGGAGGCAAAAAGAAATCGAATGTTTCCAGATCCCCCTTATTGAAACCATTCTGTGCTGAGCGCGAAAGCAAACGCAGCTCTCCCTGGAAATGCTCAGAGTTTAAATAGGCGTGCAGAAAACCTAGATCCAGAGAGAGGGGGGTAATTACTTTTGCTAAGGCTACGTTATAGGCTCCCTCCATGCCAGTGCAGATACGTCCGAGTGATGCTCCATAACGGCCAATCAATAGATCGTCTTTATTACACTTCTTCAGTTTGGATGTGTCTGGGATAAAAGTCGGCACTGGCTTTTTCCCAAAGTCTCGAATCTGTAAGAGGCGTATATAACCCTCTTGGGCCTCATCAATAAACTGTGACTTTGGCGGTTGAGTTCCACCTTGAACATCGAGGATTTCAGTGAATTTAAGAGATAACCATTTGGCGGGTATTTTGCGATCGGCCATTACTTAACCTCACCCATCACTTCCCCCAAAAGCACCCGAGCTCCATCAGCCTCCTCTCCAGCCCCCAACTCCCGCATCAACGCATCCAGCTCACCCAATGCCTGCACCAGTTCCCCCATCGCCTCACCCGCCAACACACTCGGCTCCGGCAGATTGGCGGCATCCACACTGTCGCTGTCTTTCAGCCAGGAAATATCCAGCGAATCGCCCTTGTGTTCGGCAATCCACTGGCGGCTGAAGCGGCGCCAGCGGCTGTGGGCCAGGCGCGGGTCGATACCTTCGTTTTCGTCGCTGTGCTCGGGCAGTTCGATGTCTTCGGAATGGAAGCTGTATTCGCCCTCTTTGCGCTCGCTGTCGCCGTTGGGGCTGTCACCATACACGTCTTCAAACGGTTTCAGGTGCTGGTCACCAAACGGTGTGCGTTTGCCGAAGCTAGGCATGTTGGTGCGCAGGTCGTAGACCCAGACGTTGTCGGTGCAGTTCTCTTCCTGGTATTTGTCTGCTGTGCTGCCCTTGGTGAAGAACAGCACGTTGGTTTTCACGCCCTGGGCGTAGAAGATGCCGGTGGGCAGGCGCAGGATGGTGTGCAGGTTGCACTTGTTCATCAAATCCCGGCGCACGTCGGTGCCCACGCCGGCTTCGAACAAAACGTTATCCGGCAGTACCACGGCGGCGCGGCCACCGGGTTTGAGATTGCGGTAGATGTGCTGCAAAAAGGCGAGCTGTTTGTTGCTGGTCTTGTAGGTCAGGTCGTCCCGGGTGATGCTGGCATCGCCGCCCTTGCTGGTGCCGAAGGGCGGGTTGGCGAGGATCACGTCGGCCTTTTCCAGCCCGGCGCCGGTCTGACCCAGGGCGTTGCCCAGGTGCACCACGCCTTCGGCATCGCCTTCCATGCCGTGCAGCAGGCAGTTCATCAGGGCCAGGCGGCGGGTGCCGGGCACCAGTTCTATGCCCACGTAGGCGCGGGTGGTCTGGAAGCGTTTTTGCTCGGCGGTCAGGTCATACAGGTCGTCAGTCTGGCTTTTGATGTATTCGTGGGCGGCGATCAGAAAGCCAGCCGTGCCCGCGGCCGGGTCCTGAATGATCTCCCCGGGCTGGGGCTTCAGGCAGCGCACCATTGTGTTGATCAAAGCGCGGGGGGTGAAGTACTGGCCAGCGCCGGATTTGGTTTCGTTGGCGTTCTTTTCCAGCAGGCCCTCGTACAGATCGCCCAGACCGTCTTTCTGGGCACTGAACCAGTCAATCTGGTCCAGGGTTTTGATCATCTGTTCCAGGTGCCGGGGTTCGCGCAGGCGGGTTTGGGCGTCGGCGTAGATGGCGCTGATCAGCGGGTCGTCGTGTACCAGTGTTCCGTCGCCGTCCTTGCCGGTGGACAGGCTGAGCAGGATGCGTTTGTAGTCGTTCAGCAGGTTGATGCCGGATTTGCCGTTCAGGTCGGTCCAGCGGCAGCCCTCCGGCAGCGGGTGCTTTTTCAGGGTGCCGGCTTCGGTGTTCTCGTGCACCATTTTGATAAACAGCAGCAGCACCAGTTCGGTGACGTAGTCCGAGTAGTTGATGCCGTCGTCCCGCAGAACGTCGCAGAGGTTCCAGAGTTTCTGGACGATGTCGTTGTTGGTCATGGGTGATCCTTTGCCGGGCGCGCCGTCTTGGTCAGCGCCTCATGTATAAAAAATGCGGAAATCTTTGCACGTTACGGGCGACATGTTAAGAAAAGCCGGTTTTCTATGCATGTCATTCAGATGGTTTTCAGGCACTTTGCTGCGGCCACATCGCCTCATTCAATTCCTCAAGCACGGTATCCAGCTGCTCTCCCAGCACCTTGTTCATCTGCTTCGCCCCGCCATCGTCGGCAAACCGGTGGTTCACAAACGTCCGGTCGATGATGACTTCGTGCACCAGTTGCTTGGCCAGGCGTTCCAGCCATTTGCGCTGGTTCGGGGTCCAGTTGTGCTGGGTGAGAATGCGGTCCATGGCTCCGGCCACACGCTGTTCGAAGGGAATCAGCGGTTCGCCCAGAGCGGCGCGGCGGATGTAGCCGATGATGCTGGCGGCGATGTCTTTGTTGGTCTGGTTGCGCACGGCGCTTTGCAGGCGGGCTTCGGAGTAGCCGTGGTTGTCCAGCAGCAGTTTTACTTCCCGTAGCTGTTCCCGGGTGAGGTCCCGGGGTTTGTTGACCACGACTGCGAGCGCGGCGGACTGGTTGAGTTGCTGTTTGATGAACTCGTTGAAGCTGTCCAGGTAGTCTTCCGGCTTGTCGTGTACACCGTAGCTCTGGATACGTTCGCGGATTTCGTCTTCGTGGTCGGAAATCAGCGGCATATATTCGCTGCCGACCAAGGATTTCACCTCGGCTAGCTGGCTCAGCAGGCCGCTGTGCTGCTTGATGAACTCAGAGGCTTGGCGGGGGCCGAGCTGGTGCAGGTGGGTGTGCAGGGATTTGGGTTCCACGCCCCAGCTCTGGTGCAGCTCGTCCAGTTTCTGTTTCAGTTCCGGGCGGTTTTCGGCTTTGTTGTCAGCTTTGCGCAGCACCCGCATGAGTTTCTGGCTGAGCTGGCTGAGTACCACATCGGCCTGGCTTTCATCGGCTTGTTCACCGGGACTGTTGAAGGCCTTTTCCAGCTGCTCGTCGTCGGTGAGTTCGCCCACCAGTTGTTCCAGGGTGATGTTGGGGTCTTTCACCAGGGGCTTCATGGTGTTCACATCTTGCAGGGCGGCGTAGATGTCCACCGGGTCGTAGATGCGGAACACGGTCTTGCCGATCTCATCACAGCGGCGGGTGGCGCGGCCGATCATCTGTTCGTAAAGAATGCGTGAGCGTATCCGGCGCATGAATACCAGGTTGCAGATACGCGGCACGTCGATGCCGGTGGTCAGCAGGTCTACGGTGATGGCGATGTTGGGGTAGCGCTCGTTCTTGTAGCGGCGAATAAGCTGGTCCACCTTGTCGCTCTGGCCGGTAATTTTGGCCACGGCGGCTTCGTTGTACTGGCCGTTGTAGAGAGCTTTGAAGGCTTCATCCAGCAAGCGTTTGACCATATCCGCGTGTAGGTCGGTGGCGCAGAAGATCATGGTTTTTTCGTCGCCGAACGGGTCCAGCTCCTGCATCAGTTGTTCGCAGATCACCCGATTGAAGTTCTCGTTGATCACCCGGCGGTTGAAGGTGTCCACCTCGAAGGTCAGTTCGTCTTCCAGCTCGGTGGTGTCCACTTCTCCGGTCTGGCGGTTGATGACTTCGACCGGTTTGCCCTTCTCAAAGGTAATGCCGTTCTGGGTCAGCAGGGTTTCATAGCGGATGGGCGGTTCGTGGTCGATCAGCCAGTCGTCGGCCACGGCTTCCCGGTAGGAGTAGGTGTACACCGGCTTGCCGAAGATCTCGCTGGTGTGCTTGGCCGGGGTGGCGGTGAGGCCGATTTTGACCGCATCGAAGTAATCCAGCACCCGGCGGTAGCTGGACAGGTACTGGCTGGTGTCGCGCAGAGCGAGTTCGCCTTCGGTCATTTCCTGGTCCAGGGTGTAGCCCCGGTGGGCTTCGTCGATGATGATGCAGTCGAACTGGTCGATGGGCGGCGGGTTGTCGCTCATGAAGATGCGTTTGACCATGGCCTGCACGGTGGCCACCTGGATGCGGGTTTCCGCTTCGGCGGCCATGTCGCCCAGCTCGGCCACGTTGTAGATCTTGCTGAGGGGGTGGTTCTGCTCCAGTGGTGCTTCGTTGAAGGCGTCGATGGCTTGCTGGCCCAGGGCGGTGCGGTCCACCAGAAACAGGATGCGGTGAAAGCGTTCGGCTTTCAGGAAACGGTACATCAACCCGATGATGGTGCGGGTTTTACCGGTGCCGGTGGCCATGGCCAGCAGGGCGGTGCGAACGCCTCGGGCCAGAGCGTGTTCGGTGGCGACAATGGCCTTCTGCTGATAGTCCCGCAGTTTCAGGTAGCCGAAGGGCTCGTCTTTTAACAGTTTCTCGGCGTTTTCTTTGTCCCGTTCCAGCAAATCCAGCAGGCCGCCCGGCGTGTGGAACTGCGGCAGTGCCCGGCGCAGGTTGCAGGGCTCGCGCACATCCCGGAACCAGGTGCCGGACTGCTCCGCCAGTTGCGGTACATAGGGCCGGCCGTTGCAGGAATACACGAAGGGCACGTGGTAATGGCCGCTTTCGTCTGCGGGCCATGCGATGGTGCGGCCCATCAACTCCCAGGCGCCGACTAACGGAGCTTCCACTTTGAAGCCCTTGCTGTAGCGCTCGGCCTGGCGAATTTTACCGGCCACGTTGGTGTTTTCTTTCTTGGCTTCCACCACGGCAATGGGTGTTAGGCCGGCAAACAGCACGTAATCCGCCCTGCCTTTTTCGCCGTTGTGGTTGGTGGGCCACTCGGCAATGGCGCGGTAGTGGCCTTTCTCCGGGCGGGCGCCTTTCTGGAAGGTGATGTCCTGGCTGTCGGCTTCCCAGCCCGCTTCCTGCAGTTGCTGGTCGATGAGGATACGGGTGAGTTCTTCGTTCAGTACCAGGGTGTCGGTGGCAGCTTTGGTTTTCTTGGCCACCTGTTGGCGCTGCTGGTTAACCGTCTGCTCGCCCTGCTCCGTGAGCTGTTGTTGCAGGGCTTTGATCTTTTGCTCGTAGGCCTGTTGCTGTTGGCTCAGGGCCTGTTCGTGCTGGCGGGCCTGCTCGGCCAGGGCGCGGGATTCTTCATCCATGGCCACGGCCAGGGCTTCGTATTCGGCCTTCTCTTTTTCGATCAGCTGGCTGAGCTGCTGGCTGCCCTCCAGCGCCATGTTGGCGTGTTGCAGATCGTGCCGGAGCTTCTCGATGTCACTCTGGAGCTGGCGCAACTGGGCGCTGGGGTCAGCGGGCGGTACGAAGGGGCCGGACTTGAAGCTGGCACCGGCTTTGCCAAAAGAACGGTGAAACCAGATGGCCAGGGCCCGCGCCACTTTCAGGCCATCCATGGCTTCTTTGTGTTGGGTGCGGAACTGGTGAGTGGCTTTGTTGCCTTCAATCCGCAGGATATGGAACAGCTCTTTGATCTGCGGTTCCAGGCGCAATTCCCGGTTCAGGCGGTAGAGCAGTTCGGACTGGCTGGTTTGTTCGTCAAACTCGATGCCGGAGAGCGCGGCCAGATGCTGGGCCAGGGCTTCGCCTAGCTGGCGGAGTTTGATCAGAGTGGTGTTGGGGTCACTGGAGAAAGCCCCCTCAGCAGCGGATGCCAACTGAACAAAAAGCGCGTCATGCTCGGCTAGGAAACTAAAATTTGTTGAGATTTGGTCGCTGACTCGCACAAACGGCTCCATGTCATCTGCATTTAGCACTTACTAAGAAAGATTCAGCTTTCAGCATTATGCTACTAATCAATGGACTTTATCAGGGTGGTGCGAAATGACCACCCATAACGCAGCTAAATATACAGAATACTTAATTCATCAGCAGTGCTGCAGGAGCAAGCCAATCCATGACCGATGTAGTGGCCAAAGCTTTGCAGCAAACCCGCCTCATTCACGAGGGGGCCGATTTCTTCACTGGTCAACGGGTAGAAACCGCTTTGCACGCGCTTGCGATTGGTAGCATGGGCACGATGATGCTGGCAATGATGTCACGGGTATCGCTAGGCCACACAGGTCGCGCCATTCGCACACTGCCAGGGATTGGGGTCGCGTTAGCGGTGCTGCTTATCGCTGCGCTGCTACGCTCGATATGGTTAATGCTCTTTCCTCAATCTAGCCACTGGGTTTACAGCGTCGTCATTATTGCCTGGTGCTTAAGCTATCTAGTGTTTGTGTTGCACTACGCTGTGCCACTGTGGAGCGCGCGTGTTGATGGCGAGGACGGCTAACCATCGCCAATTATTGGCGCGGCATACAGCAAGGGAGGATGAGGGTGATTGAACACTACTTAATACTGAAACATCTGCATATCACAGCGGCTTATGCCAGCCTGGCATTTTTTGTTCTACGGGCATTCTGGTCGGTTCGGGGAGTAGCTTTACTGCAAGCGCGCTGGGTTAAAATCGTACCCCATCTGATGGATACCCTACTGCTCACACTCGGGGTAACACTGGCCGTTATACTCAACTTCTGGCCACTACCGCTCTGGCTGAGCGCCAAAATCACCGCGCTTGTGATTTATATTTTGCTCGGCACTGTCGCTATCAAACGTGGTAAAACACCTAAAATTCGTGCTACTGCCGCTATCGCCGCGGTTTTAGTGTTCGCTTATATAATCGGCGCTGCGGTAGAGCGCTCTGCCCTCTCCTGGCTTGGCTAAGGCATCAACGCTCGTGTCTAGAGGTGGGTAGCATATGAGCCCAGCAAGGCGGAGAAGAAGGTTCACTGTCGCTAGCGTCCTCTTCTGCAAGCGCGGCCAGCGTCGCTTCCTTTAGCACTGGAAGGTGCGACTTCTCTATGTGGCGACTTGCGGTGAGCAGCGTCAAACGCCCCTGCCGTGCATACGTCATTAGCGGTAGCAAATTATCTAGTGCTCTTTCCAGCTCATGACGGTAGCGTGAGTTAAACACTGCTTGGCTAATCTGTTGCTGATGGTAGTGACGGCGTAATTCGTTTGATGGCGCCACCTCCCTGCACCACTCATCCAGTGCCAGGGAGCTGTGCGCTTTCCCGCGTGGCCACAACCGGTCGACTAATAGTCGAGCTCCATCCTGCTCGTCGATAGGGGCGTATACGCGCTTTAGTTCAATGTGATAAATCATCGCTCTGTCACCCTATCCGCTGACAATGCCCTATTTGCTGCTACTCTAGAGATACTATCTCATGTGATGCAAAAAACGGTTTAGCCGATGTTCACTGGAGGGGTTAACGGTGAAAGTAATGGCCTACATGAAGATGCCTTTCAGCTATCGTGAAGGGTGGCGAGAACTTCAGGCAAAGTCTCCCTCAATTCCACTGCTGGCATGGTGTGTGGTGTTACCCATGTCGCTGCTTCCCCCCGTTATGCTCTACTTTGCTGGCACGCATTATGGCGATGCTTTCATGACAGGCTTTGCTGACCGCGAGTGGCGGTTCATCACCACTATTCTCTTTTTAGCTGAACTACTGACCTTTTTCATCATGGGCTGGGTAATCCACGCCGTCGTCAATGGCACGGAGCAGCTCTCCATCAATTATCAAGATGCCTACCTGCTGGCGGCTTTGGCTCCTTTGCCGCTCTGGGCATCTTCATTGGCGCTGGGGGTGCCCAGTCTGCTCTTTAATACGCTAGTGGCGCTCTTTGCACTAGGCATCTCTTGCAGTTTGATTTACCACGGCTTACAAGCGCTCTGCACAAGAAAAGAGCATGACGTCGTCACTATCTCCGCTACCTACACCATTATGTCGGCTGGCATTTTAGGGTGGGGAGTGCTGTTAGCCGTTATTTGGGCTTATTGAGCGGGGATAGGTTTACAGTGATAGTGCATATCGACTAGGGAGCTCAGCTTGTTTGAACCCCCTCCTACTTGCTCTATCGCCACTGCTCAGCAGCACCCTGCGAGTTACGCCGCATTTAACGCTTCGGCTGGGCCAAAGTGCTCAAAGTGTCGCTTCGAAGCTGGTACACCCAAGCGCTCCAGCTCTTGATTAATGAGCACCATAAAACCGTGTGGCCCTACGAAATAGCAACGAGCCTGGGCCGGCAAATAGTCCGATAGTAGACTCCGGTTAATGCGTCCTTGATGATTCCCGCCCGCCTCATTTTCGTAGATGGTGACAGTATTCAACTGGGCGGGGTATGCATTGCGTAACTCCGCCAAATCATCGGCAAAGGCGTGGTGCTCGGCATCTAGTGCAGCATGCAGGTAGGTAACGCTGCGCCCCTGTTCAAGCGCCTGCTTGGCAATTGGCAGCAAGGGTGTTTGACCGACGCCCCCGCTAATCAGCATCAACGGCTCTTTATTACCTGCCAAGATCAACTCACCCGCAGGCGGCAGCAGTTCGATGGTGTCGCCTACGTTAAGCTGATCATGAAAATAGCGGCTTGCTACACCGTGAGCTTCCCGTTTGATAGAGAGCCGATAGGAGTGCCCGTTGGGTACATCCGAAAGGCTATAGTGACGGTAAACCGGTTGGCCACCGATGGTAAGTTTGACACCGATATATTGCCCTGGGAGGTGGGCGGCAACTTGGCCACCATCTTCAGGTTCGAGAATGAACGAGCGAATCACGCAGCTTTCCTGGTGGGTTTTCGCAATACGAAAACGTCGAGCACCACGCCAACCGCCTGGCTCCTGCTCAAAAGCTTGGTAGCGCTGCTTTTCCAGGCTTATTAGCAGGTCAGCCAGCTCCTGATAGAGCGCACTCCAGGCATCGGCGACTTCCGGTGTTACTGCATCACCTAGTACTTCACCAATCGCCGCCATCAAACACTCACCCACAATGGGGTATTGATCCGGCTGAATGTCCAGGGCGACGTGCTTATTTACCACGATTTCTAACGTCTCTCTGGCTTTTTGAGGGGACTGGCGTAGCTGCACATAGGCAAGAATCATCCCTGCCAGTGCGCGGGGTTGCCCGCCATTTTGCTGATGCGCTTGATTAAATAGGGGCTTTACCTGGGGGTAGCGCTCAAACATAAGCGGGTAAAAGCGTTGAGTAATCACGTCTAGATGTTCTGCCACCACAGGTGCAGTGGCTTGAACAATCTCTTCTTGCATTGGTGTCAACATAAGCGCCTCATAAGATATATTTTAAATACATCTTTAAAATATCAAGCTTTCCCCTTGGCGTAAACAGAAGTCGAATATCATTTCCGCAGGCCTGCGCAGACCGTACAATAGAGTTTTACTTGAACTGATGGCCCTCTATGCACTTGACTCGCTATACCGATTACGCCATTCGCGTACTTCTCTACCTCGCGGTTAAGGGCGAAGAGCGCACCACGATCAATGAGATAGCACAGACGTTCTCCATCTCACGTAATCACTTGATGAAGATCGTTCAAGAGCTTAATCAGAAGGGGTATCTCACCGCCATACGCGGCAAAAATGGTGGATTATTGCTTGGCCGCTCACCAGAAACGATTTCACTGGGGGCTTTGGTCCGAGATACAGAACATGAGATGGCGCTGGTTGAGTGTTTTCGTGAAGATAATACATGTGTCATCACCCCCTCTTGCCGATTGCAGCCGATTCTGGCGGAAGCGCTCTCTGCATTTTTAAACGTGTTGGATCAATATACGCTTGCCGACTTGTTAGCAGATCGTACTTCACAGCTCTCAACGCTGATGCGTATTCCCACCCTCACCGTTCCCAACTAGCCGCTAAGTACTCGAGCACATATTTTCCGCTATGCTTATCCTGACCCGTTTAGCCAGGACGATAAGCATGGCCTTCCGCTTTGTGCCGCCCCTATCCGATGCTGACCATCAGGCATTAATGGCAACCTACACCTATGGAGAGAAACCGGCCCTGCGTCGTCGGGCTCATGCCATCGTACTGAGCCATCAAGGCCATACCATTGACCAGATCTGCAAGATTCTGACCGTCACCCGGGAAACGGTTTCGCTCTGGTTCGATGCCTGGGAGGCACAGGGCCTCGAAGGGCTCCGGGACAAGCCACGCACCGGTCGGCCCGCTATCTACAGTGATTCGGAGCGGGTACGGTTACTTGAACTCGTCCAAGAGGAACCTCATCAGTTGAAGGCCGTCCAGGCAAGGTTCCAACTGGAAACCGGTAAATGCGCCTGTACCATGACCCTCAAGCGTGCATTAAAAAAATCTGGGCTATAGCTTTAAGCGTACCCGGCGCTCCCTGAAAGGACGGCGCGACGAAACTGAGTTCCGCCATACTCAAGGCCTGCTGGCTGAGCTTCAGCGTTGGGAAGATCGGGGCGAGACGGAGCTGTACTATTTCGATGAATCAGGCTTTACCCAGTCCTCAGCCTTACCTTACGCCTGGAGTCCTATCGGCCACCCCCGGGAAGTGCCGGCCTACTCGCATAGTCAGCGCCTGAACGTACTGGGCTTCCTGAGCCGTCAGAGCAAGCTGATCTACCACTCGACGATAGCAACCATCACCACCGAGGTGGTCATCGACGCCTTCGACCGCCTGGTTGCCCAGAAGCCGCCGGACGCCTTTGCCATCGTGGTGCTGGACAATGCCAGTATCCATCGCTCGGCTCATTTCCAGCGTAAGCGACTAGATTGGCTGAATCAGCGTGTGCATGTCGTCTATCTCTCGCCGTATTCGCCAGAACTGAACCTGATCGAGATTCTTTGGCGCAAGGTCAAGTATGAGTGGCTGCCGTTGACGGCTTACGAAAGCTTCTCGTCCTTGAAAGACCATGTCCATAAGGTACTGTCAGGTTACGGCAGCGAATACCGGATTACTTTTTTATAGTTACTTAGTAGACTAACTATTTTTGGCATACAGGTAGCGCTTTGCAAAGCTCTTCACCTGTTAAGTGCCTAGTCTAAGTTTTCGTGTAACATCCATGCTAGGATTTCTGACACGGACAGAACCATGGAAAAACGCTTCGTTGCCCCTCTCTCTGAACCTGAACAACAGACGCTGACCTCCGCCTATCACCATAGCGAGAAGCGCGCTCTCCGTCGTCGGGCGCATGCCATTCTACTGAGTGACCAAGGCCATACGATTAACCAAATCAGCGAGATACTGCAGGTTCGTCGCGATGCCGCATCACGATGGTTCAAGCAATGGGAAGTGTCCGGTTTTGATGGTCTCATTCACTCAAGACCCAGCGTGACGAAACGGACTTTCGCAAAACGCAAGACCTGATGAAAGCGCTTCACGAGCGAGAGGACCAAGGCGAGCACGAGCTCTATTACTTTGATGAATCAGGTTTTTCACAAGCGTCGTCGGTGCCGTATGCGTGGAGCCCTATCGGCAAGCCTTGGGAAGTCACTGTCTACTCCCGCAGCCGAAGGCTAAACGTGTTGGGATTCTTAAGCCGAGCCGGAAAGCTGGTCTATCACACGACAACCGAGACAGTGACCACGGAAACGGTCATAGAAGCGTTTGACCAGTTTGTGATCCAGAAGGATCCAGACACCTTCGCCGTTGTGGTGCTCGACAATGCCAGCATGCATCGCTCCAAGGCCTTTAGGCGCAAGAGGGTGGAGTGGATGTCGCAACGTGTTCACCTGATCTATCCGTCTGCCTACTCACCAGAGCTGAATCTGATAGAGATTCTGTGGCGGCAGATGAAGTACACCTGGCTGCCTTTGAGTGCCTATCTCTCGTTTGAACGTCTACGTGAAGAGGTACACCGCTTACTCGGTGGTTACGGAACTGATCACGCGATTAATTTTGAATAGGCACTTATTGAGATCCGCTCTCAAGGTTTTATGCCAGAACACATTTACCTCCCACCAAGTGTTAGCGAGTGACTACTTGAATATTTCGTCAGGGTTGCTGCTTCAGTGACCTTCTTGATTGAGAGGCTCACCATAAAAATACGCCACAAGGTAAATCATTTTGCGATCCACTGATGGCTAATGGTCCGCTGATCTCGTTCTCTTAGGCAGCAACCTCTTGCTCGTCTTCAATCTCTAGTTCGAGATGGAAGTGAGCCGGCCCTGTCAGGTTGACCAAAGCATCAAGGCTGAACTTGTTAATGCGACCGTTCAGCAGATCATTGAGGCGCGGCTGAGTAATTCCTAATCGGCTGGCTGCTTCTTTCTGAGTAATATCCCACTCTCTCACACGGCCAGCAATTTTGGCCATGAGCTCGGAACGGAGCCTCATATTCAACGCCTCTTCAGGCGTATCCTCAATGGCATCCCACACGCTGTCGTAATACTCAATGGTCATTATCTCACCTCACTTAGTAGCTGGACTCAGGGCAGCTCTTTGTATCGTTGTTTGCCCAAATTGATATCTTTCTGGGACGTCTTTTGGGTTTTCTTCTGGAAGCAGTGGAGAATAAATACCACGTCACCTCGACTGGCCACGTAAAAAACCCGAAAGGCACCGTTATGGTCTCGAACACGGATTTCCATTACACCAGAGCCAACGCTTGGCATCGGACGAAAATCGTCTGGCTGACCTCCAGACTGAATTTTGTCTATCTGAAACCCCGCTTCTCTCTTAGCATCCAGTGGGAAGTCACGCAGCCTATCCTTGGAATCTCCGACGAATGCAACAGGTTTCTTGCGCGCCACGCTGACTCCTCAATCACCACAAATATTATATCAATATAGATATAATAAGCTTATCAATTAAATTGCTCAAGCTTTATGTCGAACATTACGAAGTGCCTAAACTCCATCAGGTTTCGCTCATCCATGAATCACATCTAGCGTAAGACTTGGTCTTATCCAGCGTAAGCGTTCATTCCAAGACGTAGTTGACCTACTTCACGTCACGGAGGGGCCTTAAAAATGGTCGGACGTTACGAGATCTCTGATAACGGCTGGGCACAGATTGAAGATATCGTGGCACCTCCTCAAACCATGGGCAGACCCAGGCGGGATGACCGCAAAATGCTCAATGGTATCTTCTGGATGCTTTGCTCTGGCGCCAAATGGCGTGATTTACCTGAGCGTTATGGCCCTTGGTCGACGGTTTATGATCGGTTCCGCAAGTGGCGTGATGACGGCACCTTTGAAGCGGTACTTTCTCGCTTGCAGCTCAAATTACGTGAAGATGGGCTGATGGATCTAGACACATGGATGATCGATGCCACTTCCGTGCGAGCTACACGCGCTGCCGCTGGAGGCGGTAAAAAGGGGGCTCGAAAGAACCGCTAGACAACGCGCTCGGCCGTAGCCGCGGTGGTTTAACAACCAAAATCCATTTGGTTTGTGATCGTCATGGCTGGCCACTGGCGTTCACGCTGTCTCCTGGTCAAGAGGCAGATTCTCGTCACTTCGTTGCGACATTAGAGAGCATTCATCTACCAGGTGGCGTCGGGCGACCTCGCAAACGTAGTCGCTATATGGTGGCTGATAAAGGATACGACAGCGATGAGCTACGTCGTTATTGCGATAGGCATGGCATCAAGTCCGTGATTGCTCAGCGCAATATGCACCGTAGAACCCGGCCTGGACTACCCAGGCGGTTCGATAAACCCAAATATCGGCAACGGAATGCGATAGAGCGTTGCTTTGGCTGGCTTAAAGAATGTCGCCGCATCGCCACACGCTATGAAAAGCTGGTAAGTAGCTTTAAGGCGATGGTATGCATGGCGTGCATCGACCGTTGCTTGCGAGCCAACTTTTCGCACAAAGCCTAGGGAATCGGCTTTCTTGTGCGTGTACGGTAAGCAATGCTTGGGGAAGCAGCTCGTCGGGTTCAGCGCTTTATTTCCCTTCACTTCCTTGAATCCCTGGGCGGCTGCCTGCATATCATGGAGTAACCTTTTTCATGCGATGCAGAGTTTACCCATGTCGATTATTGATCCCCGTACCGGCAACCCGATGACTGCCGACCCTGCTGCGAGCAGTAACGCGCCAACCGGTGGCGAGCGCCCTAGCGTGACTCGTGAAGAGGTCATCATTGAGCTCAACGCAGGCAACATTCAGCAAGTCCTGGAAGCCTCTATGCAGGTGCCAGTGCTGATGGACTGCTGGGCTCCTTGGTGCGAGCCGTGCAAGAACCTGATGCCGGTGCTTGAGAAACTGGCGGTGGAGTACGCTGGAGCCTTCTTGCTGGCAACGCTGGATGTGGAAGCCAACCCAGAGATCGCCGGGCAGTTGGGCGTGCGCTCCGTGCCTGACGTGAAGCTCATTAGCCAAGGCGGCTTAGTAGACAGCTTCCAAGGGGCACTGCCTGAAAAAGAAGTGCGCGAGTGGTTGAACCGCTACTTCCCTGCCCCCGGCGACGCACCGCCCAGCCCCGAAGAGCAGGCGGAAGAAGCCTTGAACGCTGGCGATGCCGCAGGCGCGCGGGAGATTTACCAAACGCTGATTGGCCAATACCCGGAACATTACGCCTACCAAATTGGCCTTGCCAAAGCGCTGGTGGCGGAAGGGCGTGGTGAAGAAGCCCGTAGCGTGCTGGATAACCTGCCGCCAGAGGAGCGCGATGCAGCACCCGCCCGTGGCGTTCGCGCCAGCATCGAGTTCAGCGAACAGGCACTCTCAACAGAAGAGATCGCCGCGCTGGGTGATCGCACTGACAGCGAAGCTCAGTACCAGCGGGCGCTACGCCAAGTGGCCGATGGCCAGTACGACGCAGGCCTGGAGGCTCTGCTGGCGCTGATGAAGCAGGACCGCGCCTATAACGACGACGCGGCCCGCAAAACGCTGCTACAGGTATTCGATGCGCTAGGGGCAGACCATCCACTAACCGTCACCTATCGTCGAAAGCTGTTTGCCCTGCTCTACTAGCACCACCGCATACCTTACGCTTTTAACAGCGTATCCATCCGCAATAACGCCGCTTCCAACTGGGAAGCGGTGGTTCCAAAATTCAAGCGCACAAATCCCGGGCAGCCAAATGCCGCTCCGTCGGATAGCGCCACTCCTGCCTGCTCTAAAAGCGTCTTTGCCGGCGACTCTCCCAGCCCTGCTTCACGCATATCCAGCCACGCTAAATAGGTCGACTCTGGCGCGCTAAGCGACACGCCGGGCCACATCGCCACACGCGCTTCCAATAACTTCCGATGGCCACGCAGTACTTCTAAGAGCTCCTGACGCCAGGGCTCACCGTCACGATAGGCCGCCTCAGCAGCGACTAACCCCAGCACGTTACCATCGGGCAGAAACCCTTTGGTGGCAGCAGCAAAGCGTTGGCGCAGTGTGGCATCGGGAATCACCGCACAGGCGCTGGTGAGCCCGGCTAAGTTGAAGGTTTTTGACGGTGCCCACAGAGTGATCGTGCGCTTAGCTAGCTCAGGGAACATGGCTGCCAAGGGTTGATGGCTCGCGCCCTCCTCCAGCAGCAAATCACAGTGCAGCTCATCAGACACCACCCATAGGTCGTGTCGCTCCACCATCGCTGCCAGCTGTTCTAGCTCCCGCGATGTCCAAACACGCCCGGTAGGATTATGCGGATGGCACCAGAGTAATAGACGTGTCTGTGGCGTGATGGCCGCTTCCAGCGCGGCTATATCCAGATGCCAAGGCTCGCCAGAGGCCGCTGGCTCCGCTAACATCGCCTGTTGCGCTAGCCGCCCAGTGCGTTCAGCCACGGCCAGGAAGGGCGGGTAAATAGGCGCAATGGTCAGCACGCCCTCCCCTGGCTGGGTCAATGCCATGGCAGCAAAGTGCAGCGCGGGCACTACACCGGGTAGCCACTGCTGCCATTCGGGCTCAATGGTCCACGCATAGTGGTGAGCGCTCCACTGGCAAAGGGCCGCTGTGAGCGTGGCGGGCACTTCGCCATAGCCGTAAACGCCGTGGGCCACCCGCCGTTGGAGCGCGTCGATTACCGCAGGCGGCGAATGAAAGTCCATATCGGCGACCCATAACGGCAGCACATCCTGCGCATAGCGGTGCCATTTCTGCGAGGCGTAATTACCTTCGGGAGCGCGTCGCTCGACGGGCGTGGCAAAATCGAACGCCATAACAAATCTCACTTATTTCCACGGGAGTAAATACTGAGCATGCCGCAAGATGACTTTTATACCAAGATGCGCGCTGGCCTATCGGCGCTGTTGCGGCAGTGGCGCTCGCTGGGTCAGGCAGATGCCGACCAGCTGGCACTCATCCTGGCAGAAACCGCTAGGGTCGCTAAACTAGGCACCCCCGATGCTACGCCAAGTGGCGCCACGCTGGAGCAGTGGAGCCAAGACCAGCAGGGCGAGATGCCGCTGTGGGCGCCACGCACGGCAGTGTTTCTGCTCAACCAGATGCCCGCCCGGCCTACCCCACAAAGCGATGAAGAAGCCTGCGCCTGGGCGTACTGCTGGCTGCGTAACCGCTCGTTTGATTCGCTGGACGCAGCCCGCGCCGCCCTGCCTGCCCACTTAGCCGGACCGCTGGACGAGGCCCTGGCAGCTGCCTGGAGCGACCAACAGGGGCTGAGGCTGGTATAGCTTAGCGCCGTTTGCGCCCCGGTGATTTCGGCTTGAAGCCCGAAGGCTTGGTGGCAAGCCAATCGACAAAAGCGCGAATATCGGCATCGTTCATCAACGCTTCCAAACTAGCCAAGCGGTCGGCCAGCTCGCGCTCGCTGTAGAGACGGTGAATGTGCTTATGGCAGGGATGACACAGCCACACAATGGCCGTTAGCCGCTCTTCACGGCTATGGCGCTTTTGATAACGCGGCTTGTTATGCAGCGTCCTTGGAATGAGATGGTGCTTGGTGAGCGGCGATGCACGCTGGCACAGTTCGCAGCCACTGGGTTTAGGCGGCGGAGAGAGCACCTGGGTACCGGAATCCGGTGAAAAGGGCACGGTAAACAGCCTCGCACGCTGGCAACATCTTAACGGTCAATAACACCTAATGTGCTAAAAATCAGCGACATAATAATAGTAACCACATAATAAACGTAAGGAAAACGCCGCATGCTAGAAGTACCACTCACTTGGCAGTTAGCAAAGCTGGGGCTCTCCGTCAGCATGGTTTTGGGCTTAAGCGCTATCGCTGTCCGTGCAAGCCCACGCATTGCAGGGCTACTCTCAGGTTATCCTTTAGGCACCGCACTAGCGCTGTTTTTTATCGGTTTAGAGATCTCGCCCACCTTCGCTACCCAGAGCGCCGTGCATACGCTGGCCGGGTTTACCGCGACAATGGCATTGGGGGCAGGTTATGTGGTCACAGGCCGCCAGCCTGGCATCAAGGGCGTTATTAGCGGTGTGCTGGGAGGCTTTGCCGCGTGGCTGGTCATGAGTACCCTGCTCGCGCAGTTCAGCTTCACCCGCTTCAGCGGCACGCTGGTGACGCTTTGTGCCATTGGCGTCTTCAGTTGGCTGTTCCGCTCCATTCCCGATGTGAAGAGTACCGCGAGCAGCGCCTTTTCTTGGCCCGCGCTAGCGGCACGCGCGGGGCTTGCCACTGTTATTATTTTTGCTATCACCCGTATCGCCCACTGGCTCCCCCCAGAGTGGGCAGGCACGCTGGCTGCATTTCCCGTCACCATGCTGCCATTTTTGCTGATCCTGCACGTGGGGCATGGGTATGCCCCCGTCGCCACAGTCATTAAGCATTATCCCATGGGCCTTGGCTCGCTGCTGAGCTATACCCTATGCGTTTCGTACACTTACAGCACGCTGGGGCTTTTCTGGGGAACGCTGGCAGGATTTCTCGCCGCGACCCTATGGCTGCTTGGCTGGATGCAGTTCACTGCTTGGCAACAACGCCGTAACGCTTGACCTAGCGCTCGCTTGGGTTAATTCTGGGAGGGTTCGTACCTCCCTCGTTCCCTCTAATAATAAGGATAGCGCTATGTTCACTCGCACCATTGAGCCCGCTTTTTACGATACGGATGCCCTCGGCCATATTAATAACACGCGGCTCCCCGCTTGGTTTGAGCTGGCACGCAACGACCTGTTCAAACTGTTTACGCCCGACCTGAACCCTAAACAGTGGCGATTAATCATGGCGCGCATGGAAGTGGATTACCGCGCTGAACTGTTTTACGGCCATGACATCGAAATCCGTACCTATCTAACCCGTTTGGGCAACAGCTCGTTTACCGTCACCCAGGAAGCGCGGCAGCATGGTACGCTGACCAACTTAGGGCATACGGTAATGGTGCAGTACGACCATCAAGAGAAGCGCGCCGTTCCTATTGAGGGTGAGCTGCGCGAGGCGCTGACAGCACATTTGGATACCGCGCCCGCCTCCGCTTAATTCCCCCTGCCATGTATGGTGGGGCCTTCCAGGAGTCACCATGGCTATTCGCTATAATCTCTGGATTGATCCTGACAACACGGCGCAGCATCGCGCCGTGGAAGCCGACCTTGAACGCTACTTCATGGAGCGCTTCGCTGATTACCCGCATATCCGCTTGTTCGGCGCAGACCCCTACGATTATGATGCCCCATTCAATCGACTTTACGACGTGCTAATGGCCCGCGCAGCTGAGTATTGCGAGGAGAAATGGCGCTATGTCGCTTCTCCAGAGCAGCTTAACCGCTGCTTTTTCCGTGCCGTTGGCCGCTCAAATAAATTTGTTCAAGACGACCGAAAGTGAGAGTTCTACGCAATGGTAATTCGTACCGACCAAGCACCCGACGAGCGCCAGCTGGCGATTATTACCCAACAGCTCGGGCGAGCGCCTCGCGGTATCGAAGCCGTTGCAGCCACGGATACACAGGGCACCCCTTTAGTGCTGCGCATGTCGCCGATTGTGGATGGCAAGCCTTTCCCCACGCTTTACTGGCTCTGCTCCGACCTGCTTAAAATCGAGATTTCGCGCATTGAAGCCGTCGGCGTGATCAAGTCGCTAGAACAGCGTCTGCAGGACGAACCTGACTTCTTAGCCGCTTACCAACAGAGCCATCGCGATTACGTTGATGCCCGCTGGCGCTTTATGAGCGAGGCTCAGCGCGAAGAAGTGGCACGCCTGGGCTACACCGATGTTCTCACCGAACGCGGTGTAGGCGGCATCAGCAACTGGCAGCAGGTGCGCTGCCTACATACTCAATACGCCCATCATCTGTGCGGTAACAATGTGATTGGACAGTGGATGGACGAACACTACGACGTACAGCGCTGCCTAGGCTAGATGTCCTGCAATGCCTCCCACTGATTCACCCTTAACTCCTCTGCGATAAGGACGCCCCGACTATGTCACGCATCTGTGTTTACCTCGGCTCAAGAGAGGGCAACAGCCCAGCATTCCGCCAAGCCGCCCATACGCTTGGCACGGCTCTTGGGCAACGCGGGCACACCTTGGTATACGGCGGCGCACGCGTCGGGCTGATGGGGGAACTGGCCAATGCGGCACTAAACGCGGGCGGCAGCGTCATCGGCGTTATGCCCGACCATCTCGTTGAGCGTGAACAGGCTCATTTCGGCTTAACCGAGCTGATTCGCGTGCCTAATATGCATGAACGTAAAGCCACCATGGCGGCGAACGCTGACGCCTTTATCGCCTTGCCCGGTGGCATTGGCACGTTTGAGGAGTTGTTTGAGATCTGGACCTGGGGCTATTTGGGGCTACACGACAAGCCGATGGGCCTGCTAGATACTGATGGATTTTACGCCCCACTGCTGGCGTTTTTAGACAGCACGGTCAGCCACGGTTTTCTGGCGCAAGCTACACGAGATATGCTGCTCGATGCACCGATGCCCAGCCAGCTATTAGACGCTTTAGAAGCAGAACTAAGCTGAGTACGAGCAGAGTAGAATGGAAATTTATACTTTGGTAGTCAGCGTGCGCGTACGCTGATAGGTGAGCTGGAGCAAGCGAGCATCTTCCCCAGCACGGTGGCGGTGGATGCCACGCTCAGCCACTACCGCCTCTTTGGTATCGCTCCACAGCGCCTGTTGCTCTTCGCTGAGCAGGATGCGTAGCGCTTCCAGACGAAAGCGTGGCAGCATGCCAGCATGGTGGAACAGTAACGACAGCCAGGTATTATCGTAGCCCCAACTATCGCTATAAGCCTTACCTAGCTCCCGCAGTTCATCATTAAGCCACTGGGCAACTTGGCGCACCGGGTAGCCCTCTTTCATCAGCCGATCACGAGAAATACCGTGCAGTAGCTCGGCTTTTGGATCCCAATGGGTCCACTCATCTAATGGCTGAATAAGAAACGCGCAGCAGCTACCGTCAGCACGCGCAATGCCAACTTCAATCGGGTAGCTGCCGCGCCCGAATCCGGACGCTTCAATATCTAGCACTGTGGGTAGCGTCTCGGACACTGACTTCCTCTTTTACGTATCGCAACCTGACTGACGATTTAGGCGGCGGCCATCTCCACTGCTGGCTGTTGCTCTGCCATGCGCTGCCAGTAATCGGCCTGCTCGTGATCTACCGCCAAGCCTAGCTCACCGATTCGGTAAGCACGCGCCAGGCGCTCAGCCGCTAAGTAGTGCCCCGCCTGTGCCGCACGGGCATACCAGGTGACCGCATAATCCTCACGACGGGGGTACTGTACACAGCCGTGCTCGTGAATTTGCGCAACCTGATACTGCGACTTTACATCGCCCGCCTGGGCGGCTTCTAGCACATAGCGCGCACCACGAGCTTTATCTTGTGGAGATAAACTGCGATGGAACAGCATATGCCCGTAAATAGACTGCGCATCTGGGTGCCCCGCTTCTGCACACCGTTTAAACAGTCGCATAGTGAGACGCTGCGTACGCGGTGAGCGCGGTAGTAACCAACGAGTATGAAAGAGCTGCTCGGCTAGACGAAATTCCAACCGGGTAAACAACGATGATGCCTGCGGCATGGCCAACCACCCTGCCTATCTGTTGAGATCTTCGGCTAACCATCTCACCTTCCGCGACGGCTAACCATACGATAAACCGGCGCTTGGCCGGTCGATGGGCTGGCAAGCATACGCCTGCCTTCGCCATGACTCAACCCTATTGATTTGCTGCTTTTGTAGACCCTCGCTAACATGCCTCCCACAGGCTGGTATCGGCGATATGGATCGCCACCTTTCCAGACACATTTTCGCCTTAGCGAGGAGACAATCATGCAAACGCGCCCACTGGGTAGAACCGGAATTGAGGTCAGCCGACTCTGTCTAGGCACCATGACCTTTGGTGAGCAAAACAGCGAAACTGAGGCTCATGAACAGCTCGACCGCGCGGTGGCGTTCGGTATTAACTTTATCGACACGGCGGAGATGTATCCAGTTCCCCCAAAAGCAGAGACACAAGGGTTAACAGAGATTTATATCGGTAGTTGGCTAAAAGCACGAGGCGCTCGCGACGATGTCATCATCGCTACCAAAGCGGCAGGCCCAGGTTTGGAGCATATCCGCGGCGGCCCCAAAATGAGCCGGGACCACCTTCATCAAGCCATTGATACCAGCCTTGAGCGTCTGCAAACGGATTACGTCGATCTGTATCAGTTGCACTGGCCTGATCGTAACACCAACTTTTTCGGCAAACTTGGCTACACCCACGCTGAGCAGGAAGACGCCACTCCGTTGGAAGAGACGCTCTCCGCACTTAAAGAGCTGGTCGATGCAGGTAAAATTCGCGCTGTAGGGCTCTCAAATGATACCCCTTGGGGCGTCATGCGGATGTTACAGCTCTCTGATCAACTAGGACTGCCTCGTGTTGCCTCCATCCAAAACCCCTACAATCTGCTGAACCGTTCATTTGAAGTGGGCTTAGCAGAAGTTGCACATCGTGAAGATGTGGGCCTGCTGGCCTACTCACCGCTGGGGTTTGGCGTGCTATCAGGCAAGTACCTTAACGGTGCTCAACCGCCAAAGGGCCGCTTGATGCTCTATGAGCGCTTTAAGCGCTATACCTCGCCGGAGGCAGAGGCCGCTACGCAGGCTTACGTCAACCTAGCCAAAGAGCACGGGCTCGACCCAGCGCAGATGGCACTGGCGTTTATTAACTCGCGCAGCTTCCTTACCAGCAATATTATTGGTGCTACCACCATGGATCAGTTGGAAAGCAACTTGGCCAGCGAGAGCTTGAAGCTGGATGAGGAAGTGTTAACCGCCATCGACGACATCCATCGTCGTATGCCCAATCCTTGCCCTTAACGGCTCCTATCGTGCCGATAGCCTCGGCCACCGCCGAGGCTTGGTATAATCTTTCGACTTACTCTTTTTTCGTTACTCATTTCGGGTAGCGACTCTCTTTTGCCACGGCACAAGGAGCACGCCATGCTGAGCGTTATTTCCCCCGCCAAAACGCTGGACTTTGAAACACCCTCCACCACTCAGAACGTCACCCAACCGGACTTCCTCGACTATAGCCAGCCGTTGATCGACATCTTGCGCGACTACTCCCCACAGCAGCTAAGCGATCTCATGGGGATTAGCGATAAGCTGGCCGGACTGAATGCGGCTCGCTTTGCTGATTGGCAGCCCCCTTTTTCTCTCGACAACGCGAAACCCGCCGTGCAGGCTTTTCAGGGGGACGTGTACACCGGCCTTAAAGCCGACACCTTTAGCGAAGCGGATAACCAGTTCGCCCAGCAGCATTTACGTATTTTATCGGGCCTGTATGGCTTACTACGGCCTCTGGATCTCATCCAGGCCTACCGGCTGGAGATGGGCACCAAACTGCCTAATGACGCAGGTAAGGACCTCTACGATTACTGGAAGCCGACGCTCACGCATGCACTGAACAGCGCCATCGCTGAGAGCGGCTCGAAAGTGCTGGTGAACTTAGCCTCCAACGAGTACTTCAAAGCCGTAGATGTAAAAAAGCTGGATGCTCAAGTAATAACGCCAGTCTTTAAGGATGAAAAGAACGGTACCTTCAAAATCATCAGTTTCTACGCCAAAAAAGCCCGGGGTTTGATGAGCGCTTGGATCATTCAGCAGCAGATCAATAGCCCGGAGGCGCTCCAGGGCTTCGACGTGGCAGGATACCGCTTTGATACAGCGGCTTCAGAAGGCAATACGCTAGTGTTCACTCGCCGTGAAACGGACCGTTAAGATCAATAGAACGTCACTGTTTGAGCTGCTCGCGGCTTCAGAAAGTGTCGATGGATCTCTTTGAAGGTCGCTGTGTCGCAACGGTAAAGCCACTCATAGGCCACCATATCGGCGGAGACCGCCGTCGCGCCATTTGCACAGGCACGCTCTCTTGCAAGGCGCGCCTCTTCTGGGCGGCGGCTGGCGGCCGCCTCACTGAGCCAGAACACTTTATATCCCGCTTCTAATAGGCCAAGCGTGCTCTGCAGCACACAAATGTGTGCTTCGGTTCCGCATATCACCACTTGTTTGCGGCCAAGGGCTGCCAGCGCCTGTGTAAACGCAGGCTCCTCGGTCACACTAAAGTGTAGCTTTTGCCACGTCTGGTGCGCCCCTAAACCACTCAATAGTCGGGCATCGGTTCCGCCCAGACGCTCGGGATACTGCTCGGTAAGCCATACCGGTACCTGCAAATGGTTGGCAATGCCTGCCAGCCAAGCCGCCTCTTGGATAGCGTTGTTACCTCCTTCTATCACCGGTAGCAATCCGGCCTGAAAATCGACCATGAGCAATACACTTTGAGTCTGATCTAAACGCACTTTTTGCTCCTACTTTTGTCTTTATAGTGAATCCCACCATAACCCACGCGATGCGTTACACGGTAAACTGGCGATTGACTATTTTCTATGCGCTTCATTCAGAGGCGTTGGGCATTACCTGCATCCTTATTGGAGAATCAACATGTTAAGGCAATTCTTTGTCATGCTACTGGTGAGCGTCATGGGCTTTAGCGCCGTAATTGAGCACGCTGAAGCACGCCGTTTAGGCGGCGGTAGCAGTATGGGCAGCGTCTCGCGCTCCGCTGACCGCCCGGCCAGTACACCCGCACAGCAACAGGCGCAGGGCACTCAGCAACAGGGAGCAGGTGCTGCCACCGCTCGCCGTGGTGGTATGGGCGGTATGATGGGTGGGTTACTGGCAGGCGGCCTGCTAGCGGCGCTTTTCTTTGGAGGTGCGTTCGATGAACTGCGCATAATGGATCTCCTGCTGATGGCTGGCATCGCAGCGCTTGCCATCTTCGCTTTCCGGGCCTTTATGCGGCAGCGACGTCCTGCACCTGCCAACGCTGCTGGCTATCAGCGTGAACGCCAGGAGACACAGCACACACCTGCCAGTAACTTCACAGCAGCACCTGGCAGCCTTGCAAGCGGTTTGCAGAGCACGCCGGACTGGTTTGATAAAGAGCGTTTTCTCGGCGGTGCAAAAGAGCATTTTATGACGCTTCAGCGCGCTTGGGATAATAACGATTTCAGCCAAATTCAAGAGTACGTTACGCCAGAACTCTACAACCTGCTACGTCAAGAGCGTGCCGAGCAGCCTGCCAATAACCGTACAGAGGTAGTGCGTCTGTTTGCGGAGCTTGGCGATATTAATGAATACGACGGCCACGCCGAAGCTACCGTCATTTTCCACGGCATTTTGGAAGAGAATGGTGAGCAAACTGAGTTTAACGAAACGTGGCATTTAACCCGTGCCATGCGCGATCAAGCACCTTGGTATTTGCAGGGTATTGAGCAAAACCCAGGCGCATAAACCTAGCTACATAGGTTAATAAGCCCTAAAACACAAAACAGCCGCTTCTTAGCGGCTGTTTTTGTATCGATATAATTTCAAGCTACTCGATAGCTCATGATAAGCGACAGGCTCGCTTAGTCCTCGGCGAACTCTTCAATATTCTCACCCATCTCTTCTAGGCTATCGCCAGCGTCTTCCATGCTCTCATCGATATTCTCACCAGCTTCTTCCGCTGGGCCTTGATTATCACAAGCGGCCAAACCTCCCATCATCATGGCCATTAGTAATGCGAGTGCAAGCTTCTTCATTAGTGGGGTACTCATATCGCCTCTCCTCCTGAGATGGTGCTTCAATAATAGGTACCCACTCATACTAGTTGCTCGCCACGCCTATCGCCACCATACCCTAGTAACTCCTTGTTATTTAATTTCTTAAAACGGTCGTTTCAAGGAAGCTTTGTGCATATCGCTGTATACATTAGAGAAAGCAAAAAGCCCCAAGCAGGCGGTGCACGGGGCTTGGGTCATGGCGCGCTTATCGAGCGCGCAACAAAAAACCCAGCCGTTTGGCTGGGTTTTTTGCGGTATAAGTGCCTGACGATGACCTACTCTCGCATGGGGAGACCCCACACTACCATCGGCGCTAAGCGGTTTCACTGCTGAGTTCGGCATGGGATCAGGTGGTTCACGCTCGCTATGGTCGTCAG
>Ga0208316_1000201_pt1 | contig 65770 bp, 104 predicted proteins | sample MalvireepMed_231_FD_184240 | JGI IMG/M metagenome (GOLD analysis project Ga0208316, IMG submission 184240) | Marine viral communities from the Global Malaspina Expedition - Malaspina viral metaG DeepMed_231 (SPAdes) (version 2) | ecosystem: Environmental > Aquatic > Marine > Oceanic | place... | reverse complement strand
GGCTAAAAATACACTATGGTTTGGTAGAAGAATAGCAAGATATAAAACTAAGGTTATTTAAATAATTCTTTCCAACTATCACCTGTTATTTGATCTGCAAGTTTCTTTTTAGTATTTAAAGTTTTCATTATCTTTTCATCTAAAGTATTAGGACATACGAAGTCTATATATAATACTTTCTCTTTTTGTCCTATTCTATGTGCTCTATCTTCAGATTGAAGTCTTACTTCCATATCATAAGTATTATTAAAATAAATTACAGTTTTAGCTTTAGTTAATGTAAGTCCATATCCTCCAGTTCTAGGTTGACCTACAAAAAATCTAATTTCTCCTGATTGAAATCTTTCAACAATACCTTGTCTATCTTCAGATTTAGTATCACCAAAGAATGCTGCAACTTTACTTGCTCCAAATTTTTTAGCTAATGTATCTCTAATTAATTTAATACTATTTCTATAAGTTGCCCATATAATTATATTACCTTGAGTTTCTTCTATTACATTTAATAGTTCCTGAATCCTTGGATTCTCACCTTCTATATTTTCTTCAGTTTTATTATCATATTTAATAAAACCACATAATATCTGCTGTAATCTCAATATTCGTGTGATAATAAGAGGCGCTGTCACTAATTTCTCACGTTCTAGTTCTAGTATAGCACGTTTTTTAAGAATGACGTACATGCGCTTTTGAGCTGGTGTCATGTCGATATGTCTTATTTGGCGTAATTTAGGAGGTAAATCTAAACATTCTTCTTTAGTTACTCTAAAAGAATGTTCATCTAATATTTTTTGAAGTTCATCTAATCTTTGATAACCTACCACTTCATCAAAACTATGACTAGATGTTCTTCTTCTTTGAATTACGCAGAAAGTATTTCTATAAGCATAGAAACTAGATTGAAGTATAAACTCATCTAGAAAATGCATTTGAGACCATAAGTCTAGAGGACCTCGGGTCACTGGAGTTCCTGTTAATATTCTTCGATAAGTTGCTAATTTACCTAACTTCATACATGCTTTAGTTCTTCTAGCAGTTCTATTTTTTATATTTGTGCTTTCATCTATACAAAAAAAAGATTTAGAAACATTTAATAATCTTTGTAAATAATTTTTACCTTTCTCTGTAGAAAGAGCTTCTATATTAATAATAAAAAATTTTAATTTATGTGATGGTTTTAAAAATTCAATTAATCTATCAATATTTGTTTTAGTTTCTGTTGGATTCCAGATACATATATCTGTAAAGATAACCACATCTTCTGGCATATGTGCCTTAAATTCCGAAGCATGCCAATTACGATAAACACCTTTAGGGGCAGCAATAATAGCAGTATCAATATTACCTCTCCGATAAAGATAAGCAATGTTATCAATAATAACTTTAGACTTACCTGTACCTTGTTCCATAAAAAGTGCATAATATTTTTTATTCTTACTTTTATCAAATGCATCATATTGATGTTGATAAGGTTTAGTTTTAAAATTGTATTTTAAATTTTTTTTTTCGTCTATAAATTTTACTTGCATATAAATCTTTCTGTTTTCTAATTATAATTTTACTTTATATAGTTTTTAATATATAAGTAAATAATAAAAATAAGAAAGGAGAAACTTTATGGCTAAAGTTTACATAGTACAAGAAAATCCAAATGTAAATGTTATTGGGGCTGGTCGTTTTGGAGATTTAATTCCATTACTACCACCAGGTCGACAAATTACTCTTTCATCATCACCAGTTGAAAAATTATTAAAAAATAAATTAAAAGATTTTAATGATAAAGATTTTTTACTTGCAATGGGTGATCCAGTTGCTATTGGAATTGCTTCAATGGTAGCCTCGGATATTAATAATGGAAAAGTAAATATGTTAAAATGGGATAGAGAAAATAAATGTTATTATAATGTAAAGATTGATCTTTATCAGAAAGGAGAAAGTAATGAGTAAAGAAACTTGGATATTCGATTCAGTCGAAAAACACAAGAAGAAAGAAAGTTTACCAAAAGGTGGATTAGAAATAGTTACAGCTATTGGAAATAAACTTATAAAAAAAAAGAAAAATCTTATGAAGGAAGAAGAAAGACTTAAAGAATTAAAAGTTGAAATTCGTGAGATTGAAGAAAAAGAATTACCTGATGCGATGGCGTCATGTAATAATATGACTAGATTTGATTTAGCCGATGGCAGTCAAATTTCAGTTAAAGATGATTTATTTTGTTCTATACCAGAAGATAAAAGAGCAGGTGCTCTTACATGGTTAGAAAAAAATGGACATAGCGAACTAATTAAACATGATGTTAAAGTTAGTTTTGCAAAAGGCGAGTATGATGAAGCGGATAAACTAATTAAGGTATTAAATAAAAATTTTAAAAATATACCTTATGACGAAAAATCTTCAGTTCATGCTGGCACATTAAAAGCTTTTGCTAAAGAAAGATATAGTTTAGGTGAAACATTACCTGAAGAATATTTTTCTGTATACGAAGCCAGTATAGCAAAAGTTAAACTCGGAAAGGAGAAATAATATGGCGAATAAACAAGTAGCAGTTAAATCACAAAATGAAATCGCAACAGGCGATATTTCAGGTGATTTAATTATTCAAGCTGCTGGTCGTGGTTTAGAAAATATCACTAATGATGATATTACTATTCCTAGATTAGCAATAGTACAAGCCGGCTCACCTCAAAGAAAAAAGAAAGATGAAAAATATATTGAGGGTGCTGAAGAAGGTAATATCTTTAATACAGTTACTAATCAATTACATAGTGATTCGATTACAGTTATACCTTGTGGATATAGAAAGTCCTATGTAGAATGGGTACCTAGAGAAAAAGGGGGAGGTCTTGTAGCAGTACATGATATGAAACCTGAAGGAACTAAAACTGATCCCAAAACTAGAAAGTCAATGTTAGGTGAAAATCAAATAGTTGATACAGCTGAACATTTCGTTTTAGTTAAAAAAGATAAATCGTTTGAACCTGCAGTTTTAACGATGACATCTAGTAATCTTTCAGTTTCAAGAAAGTGGAATACACTTCTTAAAATGAAAAAGATGAATATAAAAGGTCAGATGGTAGAACCACCTTCATTTTTATATATGTTTAAATTAGCAACTGTAAATGCAGAAAATGATTTAGGCAGTTGGTTTAAATATAAATTAGAAGAAGTAGGTACAGTATTGAAGAAAGAAATATTTGCTCAAGCTGAAGCTCTTTCAGATTCAGTATCTGAAGGTAAAGTAAAAGCTTCTGAACCAGTAGATACTGATTCATCTTCATCGAAGGAAACAAATACTAAAACACCATTTTAGTTATGCAGCCTGAAGATTTTTTTAAAGTCTTTCCAGGATTAACTCGGGCTTATGGCCAATTCTTTATTACAGAAAGAAAAGGTCCTAAGCTTGATGGCTATGGAAAGACTATTAGAGAAAGTTATACTGCTCAATTGTGGAAAGAACACCTAGATGGTAAAACTGGTCTAGGTGTTATTCCTATTAATGAAAATAATCAATGTAAATGGGGTTGTCTTGATGTAGATGACTATTCTGTTGATATAGAAAAAATTAGTAAACAGTTTGTTAAAAAGAATTTAATAGTATGTAGATCAAAATCAGGTGGAGCACACATTTTTATTTTTACTAAAAATTTTGTATCTGCTTCTTCTATGATTAATAAATTAAAAGACATTGTTAAAGCATTCGGATTTGTAAAATATGATTTAAGACCTCAACAAACTAAATTATTAAATAAAGAAGATGTAGGTAGTTGGCTTAATATGCCTTACTTTGGTGGTGAATCCACTGATAGATATGCTCTTTATGATGGACAAGTATTAACGCCAGAACATTTTATAAAATGGATAGAAAAATTTTCATTAGATTCACTTGAATCTCTGGATCTAAAATTTATCAAAAAACTTAATAAATCCAACGAAATTTTACCAGGCGGTCCTCCTTGTCTCCAACAGTTACTTTCTAAAGGAGCACTAGGTGAAGGAAGTAGAAATAATGGTCTTTTTAATCTTGGAGTTTATTTAAGGAAAAGATTTCCAGAAGATTGGCAAGATAAATTAGAAGAATATAATGATGAATATATTGATCCACCACTTAAACCTAGAGAATTTACAACTGTATTACAAAGTTTAGATAAAAAAACTTATAATTATAAATGTAAAGATTCACCAATTAATTCAGTGTGTAATAAAACTAAATGTATTACATGCGAATATGGAGTTAATGATAATGGTACAATGCCAACATTAAATAGTATTACTAAAATATTAACTAATCCACCACAATATTTTTTAACTTTAAGTGAAAAAAAAATTGGTCCATTATCTAGTAAACAAATTTATAGTTTTATAGATTTTAAACAAGTTGTATTTGAAAATTTAGATATACTTCTTCCTAAAATAGATGATAAATTATGGACTGAAACAGTTAATGATTTAATGTCAAGAGTTATTGCTGTAGAAGCACCTAAAGATAGTAGTAATGAAGGTAGATTATTTGATCTATTAGAAAGATTTTGTACTGGTTCCACTTCTTCCACAGAAATAGAAGATTTATTAAGAGGAAAATCTATTATTCAAGATGAAATAACAGAATTTAGAATAAATGATTTTATGGAATTTTTAGATAGACATCGATTTAAAGAATTTAAACTACATGAAATTACTGCCTATCTTAAAAATTTAGGTGCTACTCATAGCGGAAAAAAGATAAAAGGAAAATTTACGAATACTTGGTCAATACCAAGTTTTCAAATACAAACTGAAGAATTTAAACAACCAAATATAGGAAAGGAGGCTTATGAATAAGATAGCAGCAATAAATGTTTTACTAAAACATGCACAAAAATATAGTGATCCAAATTACAAAGCTGATGTACAAGCATTAACAGCAGCTTGTTTGTTTATGGAAATTTATCTTAAAGAAAATAAACAAGACGCAAAAGTAGAAATTAAAGGTCTTGAATTTAAATTAACGAAAGGATTATAATGTATATATTTTTTGATACGGAAACTAATGGATTATGGAGAAGGGATTTACTTTTTAATCATAAAGATCAACCTAGACTTGTAAGTATAGCTTTTCAAGTTTGTGATGATAAAGAAAAAATTATAGCTCAATATTCTAGCAGAATAGAACCTAAATCTAGAGATATGCCTGATTTTATTATTCCTAAAGAAGCTGAAGATATTCATGGAATATCTACTCAAGAAGCACAAGATACTGGAATAGCTTTACAATATCCTTTATCTATAATGACTTATTTTATAAGTAAATGTCATACAATGATTGCTCATAATTTAGCTTTTGATTTACAAATATTAGAACGAGAATTATCAATTTTAAAATTTATTTATAAAAAGCCACAAAACTTACATTGTACTATGATGATGGCTAAAGATCAATTAAAATTAAAAGCAGATTATAATGATTATAAATTTCCTAAATTAGAAGAATGTTTTAAACATTTTTTTCATAGAGGAGTTCATAATTATCACGATGCTTTATTAGATGTTCAATTATGTAGAGAATTATATTTTCATATGAGAAGAAAAGGTATTGAAGGAGTTACTCATCAAGCTATTCCTAAAGAATTATTAAATAGAATAGAAGGAGATAAATATCAAAACTTAATTAATTTTTTAAATACTATTAATAAAAATAAATTAAATGAATGGGAAAATAATTTTTGTCAATCAGTAATTGAAAAAGTAAATAAAAATGGTGATAAACATATTTTATTATCAGATAAACAACGAGCTACTTTAAGAAAAATATATACAAAACATAATGGAAAGTAAGACAATTAAAATTTTTGGTAGTCCTGGAACAGGAAAAACTACAACTCTTTTAAAACTTTTAGAAGAAAAAATTGCAGAAGGATATAAACCTGAAAAAATTGGATTTTTTTCTTTTACTCGTAGAGCAATTAGAGAGGCAAGAGGTAGAGTTATTAAAAAGTTTAATCTTTCAGAAGATGAATTAGAATATTTTAGAACTATACATAGTTTATGTTATCGAACTTTAAATATAAATAGTGGTCAAGTTTTTAAAGGAGAACGTGTAAAAGAATTTAGTGAAATTGCAAGAGTAGAAATGTCAGGAGTATCTGAAGAAGATACATCAGGATTATCTGTAGGAAATAAAAGAGGTGATTTACTTTTATTCTGTGATGAAGTTTCAAGGTCAAGTGAAAGAGATTTAAAAGAAGTATGGAAAGAATTAGAATGTGAACATACTTGGGAAGAACAAGAATATTTTTCTAAAGCATTAATGAATTTTAAGAAATCTAAAAATCTTTTAGATTTTACAGATATGTTAGATATTTTTATAAAAGAAGAAACTATTCCACAATTAGATATTATTTTTGTAGATGAAGCTCAAGATTTAACAACTAAACAATGGAAAGTAATAGAAAGAATAAATGAGTATTGTAAATTTAGATATATAGCAGGTGATGATGATCAAGCTATCTATCGTTGGGCAGGAGCTGATGTTAAAAGATTTTTAAATATTAAAGGAAATATTAAAGTCTTACCTATAAGTTATAGATTACCAAAAACTATTCATAAATTAGCTTGTGATATTTCTCATAAAATTTCTTTAAGACAAAGTAAAAAATGGACTTCCAAGGAGGATCAAGGATCAATAACTGATATTTATTCTATTGAAGATGTAGATATGTCAGAAGGAGAATGGCTTATATTAGCACGATCAGGTTATCAATTATTTAAAGCTGAAGCATACTGTAAAAGAATGGGTTGGTTTTATGAAAAAAGTCATCACGAATTTAAAACTAATAAATTTGTTATTGCTATTAGATCATGGATTAAATTAAATAGAGGTGAAACTATTTCGTTTGATGAATTAAAAAAATTATATCAATGCATTAAAAGTAAAACTGGAATTACTAGGGGTTTTAAAAAATTAGAAGGTATTGATCAAAATATAGAATTTTCTCTTCAATATTTAAAAGAAAATGTAGGACTAATAGCTCAAGGAGAATGGCAAGAAGTTATTTTTGGTTTAGATCCTGAAGATATTTTAATGTTTGAATCTTTAATTAGATCAGGAGATATTTTTAAAGATAAAGCAAGAATAAGATTATCAACTATTCATGGAATAAAAGGTGGTGAAAGTGATAATGTAGTAGTTATCTCTGATATTTCTTATAAGACATGGAGAAAATTTAATACGGAACCAGATGATGAACATCGAGTTTTTTATGTAGCTGTTACTAGAGCTAGAAAAAATTTGTTCTTACTGCATCCAGAAACGAAGTATAGTTACGAATTAAGATGAAAGCATTAGGAAGTTACATATTTGCAGGTGGATTTACTTTAGGAGTAAGTAAACATTTTGATGTTGAAGCTCATTTTGAAATGAAACCTGGTTTATATAAAAAAACTTTTAAAGCTAATTTTCCAAATATTCCTGTATATGAAGGTGAAGAAGAATGGCCTAGAAAAAAATTTAAAAATAAAATTGATTTTGTTTATTGTAATCCTCCTTGTGCTCCCTGGTCTAATTTAGGAGGAGGACAGAAAGGAGCAGGAGCATGGAGAGATGATCCTAGAATTGCGTGTTGGAGAAATAGTTTTAATCTTTTAAAAGAATTAAATCCTACAGCTTTAGCTATTGAATCAGTTCCTCGAATTTACTCTAAAAATGGAGGATATCCAATGATTATGGAATTAACTAAAGAAGCAAATAAATTAAATTATCAAGTTACTCACTTATTAATTGATGGAGGCTTTACTGGTTTAAATCATAGTAGAAAAAGATTTTTCTTTATAGCAACTAAATATGGATTAAATGCACGTTCTTTAAATTTTCAACCATTACCTACAACTGGAGAAGTTTTAGCTCAATTTAAAAAGGAACACGGATCAGATGTAGGACATTTAATGAAGTTAGGAGAAAATGAAAAACCTTATCTTAAATATTGTAAACAAGGAGAAAGTTTAAGAGTAACATGGGAAAGGTATAATCCACCTGAAACTTGGGTGAGAGGAGGAATGCGTGGAGGAGTAAAAGGGAGACCTCAATTTATGAAATGGAGATTAAAAGAAAATGCACATATACCAGTTATAGCAGGAGGATTTTATATACATCCTACTCAAGATAGATTATTTGGTCATAAAGAATTAGCTTATATGGCAGGTTTTCCAGTAGATTATAAATGGGAAGGACCAGCTTCTAGTATAGGATCACAAATTGCAAGAGGAGTAATGCCACCTGTCGCTGAATATGTATCGAGAATAATAAAAAGTAGTATTAAAGAGAAGAATAAAAAAGAAGAAGATTTACAAATTATAGATTTTAGAAAGGCACCGACACAAGAAAGTTTATTATGAGAAGTTTTATAGAAAGTTTTATAGATGTGGGATCAGGATTTATTTTAGCTATATTAATACAGCTTTATATTTTTCCATTTTTTGGATTATATCCAACCATTATGGATAGTATTGGAATTGCTTTAATATTTACAGGAGTATCTATTACAAGATCATGGCTTTGGAGAATGGCATTTAAAAAATATGAATGATAAAGATAAAGTAACATTAGTTTGGAAGGGAAATAAATTACCGTGTCATGACGACTGTACGGTGATGTTTACCAATAAACAAGGTAAAGAATATAATGTAGAACTTAGCCGGTTGATTAAAGTATTTAATAATAACATTTGGCAAAATAGTAAGAGTGTTAAATGAAAAATTCAGATATTTTTAATTTACACGAAGATTTATTAGGAGATATAAATAGATTTCATAATAAATTTGGTTTTAAAAAGAATGAAAAAGTAGGAATACCCGATGATTCTGAATTAGTTAATTTTAGAACTTCTTTTTTAATGGAAGAATTAGCTGAATATACTCAAGCTATAACTAAAAAAGACGATGCTGCAGCATTAGATGCTCTTATTGATATAGTTTATATAGCTTTAGGTACTGCCTGGTTATTTAATTTACCTTTTGAAAAAGCTTGGAAAGCAGTACAAACAGCTAATATGAAAAAAGTAAGAGCTAAAAGTAAATCAAAAAAACGAGGAACAGCATTTGATGTAATTAAACCTAAAGGTTGGCAAGCTCCTAATATAGATCAAATTGTTGAGGAAGAGAAAGAACAAAATGAAAATATTAATAACAGGCTTTAATGCATTAGCTGTAGGTACAGCAAGAAGTACATTAAATATATCTACATCAGCTAGAATATTACCAAAAGTTTTAAAAGATTTAGGGCATGATGTAACTCAAAAAGCAATCGTCCCGGGAGAAAATGTTTCTCAATATGATAAAGTTTTTGTATTTGTATTTGGTCCTAATAGTTTATCAGCACGTTTCTGGTATGGTGCAGCATATACTTTAATTAAAAGACCCGATGCTATTGTATCAATAGATGATTGGCAAACTAAAGATTCAGTAAGTGGTTTTGGAACTTTTAGTAGAGGTCATTGGAGAATATGGAAAAAATTAAGTAAAGCAGGAAATCCAGTAGGAAAAGTTAATTGGGATGAGGCTCAAGCTTATAAAAAAGAAATAGAAGATTTTGTAGATACATTCGCTTTTGAAGAATGGCCTTATAAACTTTTAATTCCAGCATATGATGGTGGTAATTATGAAACTTTAGGAATGAGGGCTAAAGAAATTATAAATTGGGATCCTTCAATTTATTGTGATTTACATTTAGATCATCCTGATTTAATAAATTTATTTTCAAGTCAATCTCACGAAAGAAAAAAAGAATGGGCTTGTGCTAGTTTAGTAAGTAAACAAAACTGGTTAAAACATCAATATTTTAATTGGCCTGTGAAAACTTATGGAAATATAAAAGAAGGACAGATAAGATTAAAAGAACATGAATTATTTGCCGAGTACTGTAAAATATGGGGAATAATAAGTCCACCACATTATCATACTTTACAAGGGAGTGGTTGGTGGAGAGTAAGATATAAAATGGCATTAGATGCTGGTTGTATTATTTATGGTCATCCTGAAGAAACTAAAGTATTAGGTTTTTATCATGATCTTGAAAAGTTAGAAAATTGTAGCAGTGATGAGTTAATTAAAGTATTTAATAATCAAGCTGAAATTTTAAGAAATAAATTTTGGTCGAAAGAAAGAACGAAAGAATTTTTTAAATGTCTACTAATGGAATAATAATTTTTGATGGACCAGATGGTGTAGGTAAAACTACTTTAATTAATCATATAAAAAAGAAATATAAAAACTCTTATTATATGCATTTAAGAGTTCATAAGAATATGAAATTGTGGCATACAGCTAGTGCTAGATATGCTATTAGAAAAAAATTAGAAGGAAAATTAGTTTTATTAGATAGACATTGGCCAAGTGAACAATGCTATGCTTATATTTATAGAAATGGACCTAGTTATAATCCTAGGTTTTTATATAATAGATTAAAAGATCAAAAAACTTTTTATGTATGGTGTATTCCAGAAGATATTGAAAGAGTAAAAGAAAATCATAGAATTAATAGAGAATTAAGACATGAAGAATATCATAATATTGATAAAGTAGTAGATTATTATTACTATCATTGGTTCGGTAAACCTGATCGAAGTAATTTTTTATCCACGCTATCGCCTCTGCGTGACAGAAAAGATTTTATGAGATATGATATGTTTAAAGATGGATACAAATTAGATGAATTCACTAATAAAATTATGAAAAATTATGCGATACACTTATAAAATTAAAACTAAAGATAAAGAAGAAACGATAGAGGCAATGTCTTTTAAAAAAATGTTACAATCTTTAGTTCTTAAATTTCCTAAAATGAATGTTTTATGTATGTATAAAAATAAAAAAGGAAATAATTTAGCAAAATGGATAGATACTAATAAAATTAAAGTGAAATATTAAATGAATATAAATGAAATAGATAAACTGGTAGAGCCAAAAAAACCAAAACTTATAAGTCCAACAAGAAGATATGGAGTTATGGGTTTATGTTTAGGAGCTGAACTACACGCTAGATTAAAAAAACATTGTATGAAAAGAGGATTTTCAATGTCTAAATTAATAAAAATATTAGTTAAATCTTATTTAGATGAAAAGGATCAAAAATAAATATGAAAGAAACCAATATTAGATATAAAAAAATGTTAGAGGATATTTATAATCGTTCTGAGTTTATGTGTAAACCTAGAGGATTAAATATAAAAGAAAAAATTAATCACTCTTTTAAAATAGGTATGGAAGACCCTATTATAACTATACCTGAAAGAAAATTATCTTATAGTTTTATGTTTGGTGAAGCAGCATGGATGTTAAGCGGTAGAAATGATGTTGCAAGTGTATCTAAATATGTTGATGGAGTTAAAAGATTTAGTGATGATGGTGTAACTTTTTTTGGAGCTTATGGTCCTAAAATCATTACTCAAACTTCATATATAATTGATACTTTAATAAAAGATAATGATAGTAGACAAGCTGTTATAAATATATGGAGAGAGAATCCTAGATCAAGTAAAGATATTCCTTGTACTTTATCTTTACAATTTTTATTAAGAGAAGCAAGTGATGAGTTATGGTTACATACGATTGCTAGTATGAGAAGTAATGACGGCTGGTTAGGTACTCCTTATGATACTTTTAACTTTAGTGCAATCTCTTTTTATATAATTTGTTGGTTAAATTTACGTGGATTAAAATGTAAATTAGGTGAATTAAATATACAAGCAGGAAGTAGACATGTCTATGAAAATGATTTTAGTAAATTAGATAATATATTTAAAAGTAATTATGATGATAAAGATTTTAATTTAAATAATCTTATTGAAAAGTATAAAAAAACTCCTACTAAATTTATTGATATTTTATGGGAAATGGCAGATGTAACAGGTAACGAATTAAGACCTAATGGATTACTTTCAGAAAGATTAGATTATTTAATATATGGCTAATTATAGACAACCAGCTGATTTTTATTTTTTAAGAATGGCTTTATTAGTCTCAGAAAGAGGAACTTGTGTCAGAAGAAAAGTTGGTTGTATTTTAGTAAATAAAAAAAATCATGTATTAGCAACTGGATATAATGGAAATCCTAGTGGATTTTCTCATTGTTTAGATAATCCTTGTAAAGGAGCAAATTCCACAAGTGGAAAAGATTTAGATAAATGCGAAGCAATACATGCTGAGCAAAACGCATTACTTCAATGTAAAGATGTGTATGATATTCATACTGTTTATCTTACAGTGAGTCCTTGTATTCATTGTGTTAAATTACTTTTAAATACTTCAGCTAAAAATATTGTATTTGGAGAAAAGTATATTCATAAAGATGCTGAAAGATTATGGTGTATGACAGATAGAGATTGGGCTTATATAAATATTAATTTTATTTTAGGAAAATTAAATTAATGTTTAATGTAAATAAAATAGATGAAGCAAATTTAATAGCAATAGATACAGAGACCTGTGATCCTAATCTTAAAACAATGGGACCAGGTGGTTTTAGAAAAGATGGTTTTATAGCAAGTATTTCTATTGCAACTGATAGTGGATATAATGAATATTTTCCAATTAAACATCAAGGCGGTGGAAATTTAAATAAAGAAAAAGTAATTAGTTTTTTATTATATATTTACTCAAAGAAGAAAAAGCTTATATTTGCTAACGCAATGTATGACGTAGAGTGGCTTTATTCACTGGATAAGCGACTTACCCTTACTCGTAGTCACGAGATTTTAGATGTACTTTCCATAGAACATCTACTTGATGAAAATAAATTAAAGTATTCATTAAACTCTTTAGCAAAGTTTTATTTAAGAAAATCTAAATACGAAGTTGAACTCGAACAAGCTGTCTTATATAAGTTTGGTAAACGTGCTAAAGTAAAAGAAAATTTATGGAGATTACATGCTAATGAAGTAAGTGAATATGCTAAAGAAGATGCTTTACTTACTTTACAGATATATCAAAAACAACAAGAAAGAATAAAGAGAGAAGGTGTTGAAGATATAATTAAATTTGAATCAAGACTTATACCTGTTCTATTTCATATGAGAAAAAAAGGAGTAAGAGTTGATGTTGATAAAGCACATAAATTATATAACGAATTAGAAAAAAAACAAATTCATATGCAATCACGACTAAATACTTTAGGAGGAACCATAGTTAATGTATGGGCAAACGCCTCCTTAAAGGAAGCATATGATAAAAATAACATTAAATATAACTACACCGCAAAAGGTACTCCATCTTTCACTGCAGCTTGGTTGGAAACTCAAGTGGACGATGTTAGTCAAAGTATTTTAAATATTCGTAAATTAGACAAGATACGAAATACATTTATTAAAAATATGATTATTGATAAATCTGTTAATGGTCGTATACATTGTAGTTTTAATCCAATGGGTACAGTTACAGGAAGATTTAGTTCTCAATATCCTAATCTTCAACAAGTACCAGCTAGAGACCCTGAACTTGGTCCGATGATCAGAAGTTTATTTATACCTGAAGAAGATTCAGAATGGCATTGTGCTGATTATTCTCAACAAGAACCTAGAGTATTAATACATTATGCTTGTCTTAAAGATATGAAGAGTGCTTTACAAGTCCAAAAAGAATTTTGTAGAAATGATAAAACAGACTTTCATCAAATGGTAGCTAATATGGCAGGTATAGAAAGAAAGCAAGCCAAGACTATTAATTTAGGATTATTTTATGGTATGGGAAATAAAAAATTAGCAGCACAATTAGGATTAGAACAAGATCAAGCTTATGAATTATTTAATCAATATCATAGTAGAGTACCTTTTGTTAGAGAACTATCAAGACAAGTATCGCATATAGCAGGGAGTAGAGGTTACATTAAAACTTTATTAGGAAGAAAAAGAAGATTTGATTTATGGGAACCTAGAGATAGTTGGGGAGAAAGAGCCTATTCTTTATCAGAAGCCTATTCCCATTATCCTAAACAAGAACTTAAAAGAGCTTATACTCATACTGCATTAAATGCTTTAATTCAAGGTTCATCAGCAGATATTACAAAATCTGCAATGATAAAAATATATGAAGCAGGTTTATTAGATGAGATTGATTTAAAATTAACTATTCACGATGAATTAGATTTTTCAATTCCTTGGAATAAACAAAAATGTTTTGAAGAAGCTTTACAAATCATGAAAACTTGCGTAAAGTTGAAAGTGCCTCTTAAGGTGGATGTCGAGAAAGGAGACAATTGGGGTAACGCAAAATAAATGAAAATAGGTTTTATTGGTTTAGGAAAACTTGGTCTACCAGTAGCTTTAGCATGTGAAAGTAAAGGTCATACTGTTATAGGAACAGATATTAATGATCGTACACTTCGTGATATTAGATTTAAAACTTTAACATATAAAGAAGAAGATGCTATTGAGTTATTACAAAAATCTAAACTACAATTAAAACCTATAAATAATATTGTTGAAGAAAGTGATATTATATTTGTTCCAATTCAAACTCCTCATGAAGAAAAATATGAAGGTATAACAAGAATACCTAAAGAAAGAGCAGACTTTAATTATGATTATTTAGTAAAAGGAATAAAAGATTTAAATGAAGAAATCGAAAAACAGGGAAAAGATAAAGTTGTGGTTATTATATCTACTGTTCTTCCTGGTACTATTACAAAACTTATTAAACCAATATTAGGAAAACATTTAAAACTTTGTTATAATCCTTTCTTTATAGCAATGGGTACTACTATTCCTGATTTTTTAAATAGTGAAGTTATTTTATTTGGAGTAGATAATAAAAATGCTGCCGAAAAAGCTAAAGAATTTTATAGAACTATAAATGATGCTCCATTTCATGAAACTACTTTAGAAAATGCTGAATTAATAAAAGTAGTTTATAATACTTTTATTTCAACGAAGATAGCAATGATCAATACTATTATGGAAACTTGTCATTACTTACCTAATACTGATGTTGATGATGTAACAAAAGCTCTTTCTTTATGCACTGATAGAATTATAAGTCCTAAATATTTAACAGGTGGAATGGGAGATGGAGGGGGTTGTCATCCTAGAGATAATATAGCTCTGAGTTATTTAGCTCAAAAATTAAATTTATCCTATAATTGGTATGATAATATAATGAAACAAAGAGAAGTTCAAACTGAATGGTTAGCTGACTTATGTATAAAATATGCTGAAGATAAAAAAATAAATATTCTAGGTAAATGTTTTAAACCTGAAACTAATTTAACAGTAGGAAGTCCTTCCATATTGTTGAAAAATATTTTAAAAGAAAAAGGTAAAGAAGTTACTATGTGGGATCCTTGGGTAGACGATAATGATATTATGAAAGTAAAGGATACTTATAAATGGGATAAAGAACCTCAATTATTTTTTATAGGAACTAAACATGAAGCTTGGAAAGAATTTTATTTTATGCCGGGCTCTGTAGTTATTGATCCATTTAGATATTTAAAAGTTAAAGATACTGTAAAATATATACCGATTGGAAAAAATAATGACTCCATTTGAGCGAATAAATTTTATTAGAAAATGGCTTATTGATTATGTAGAAAGTATGGATACTCCTGCTAATTGTTTAGTAATAGGAATATCAGGAGGTGTTGATTCATCAGTAGTAAGCACTATTTGTGGACTAACTGGAATTAAAACACTTGTGGCATCAATGCCTATTTCTCAAAGGCCCGAAGATCATGACTTATCTATTAAACATAAAAATTGGTTAACTACTAAATTTCAAAATTGTTATGGTGTTGAAATAGATTTAACACATACTTTTTTAGCTTTTGAAAATCAAATGATAGATATGAAATTTACAGATAAAATGGGATTAGCTAATTCAAGAGCAAGAATGAGAATGATGTGTTTATATCAAATATCCGCTAGTACCAAAGGAATTGTGATAGGCACAGGGAATAAAATTGAAGACTTTGGTGTAGGTTTTTTTACAAAATATGGAGATGGAGGTGTTGATATTTCTCCACTAGCTGATTGTACTAAAACTCAAGTATGGGAAATGGCTGTAGAGTTAAAAATATTAGATGAAATTATTAACGCTCAACCAACTGATGGTTTATGGAATGACGGAAGAAAAGATGTAGATCAATTAGGTATGTCTTATTCAGAAATAGAATACTTAATGAATAATCCAATAGAGCCTGATTATCAAAAATATTTAAAAATAAGAAAGAAGAATTTACATAAAATGAAACCAATCCCGGTATGTAAGTTTAATGGAAAAGAAAATCTGGCAAACGATTAGATTAAAATTAAACGATTTTTTTATTCAGAGAATTGAGACACAGATTGAACGAGGAATTCCTGATGTGCACTACTGCTCATACGGTCAAACTGGTTGGTTGGAAGGAAAGTATTTGCGGTCCCCCAAAAGAGAAAAAACCAAATTAAAACTAAAACTGAGTATAGAGCAAATCGCATGGCACAAGTCTTATACCTATCATGGAGGTCTTGTCTATATAATTGTGAAAAAGGATAAAGAAATTTATTTATTTGACAGCTGTGATGGAGAAGATTTAGCAAAAGGTATAACTCGGGAAGAATGGGAAGAAAAAGCTCTAGCGAAAGATTGGAACACAATAAAGAAAATCTTGTCGAATAAGAATTAAAATAATATAAAGTAAGAATAACAACTAATAATAAGAAAGGAGAAATATGCCCGAAGAAAAAGAGAGTATTCTAAAGCGAATACAAAAGCTTTTGAAAATGTCTATAGAAAACGGAGCTTCTGAGAACGAAGCAATGCTTGCTGCAGATAAAGCTCAAAAGTTACTTCAAGAACACAATCTATCTATTAGCGATTTGAAAGATGAAGATCAAGTAGAACCTATGGATAGCGAAGATGTAGAGGTCGATAGAGATTTATGGAAAGGCTATATAAGAAATTCTACAGCCAAACTATATTTCTGTAAGACTTACACTACAATGAAATTAGATAAACACTATAGGAAAGTTAAAGTTATTACTTTTGTAGGTAGAAAATCTAATAGATTGGTAGCTACAGAAATGTGTAAATACTTTATTAATACAATAGAACGATTAACTGCAGAAGAATTTAAAGCAGTTCCAGGTAGTCGTGCTAGTATTAATAAGATGTCTCATGCGTTTAAACAAGGAGCAGCTAGTAGATTATCAAAGAGATTAAATGATAAGTATAATGAGATTGTTCCTGCATATATACCTCAAGGTAATCCTGATGGTTTACCAGTTCTTTATAAGAACGAGCAAATGGCTATTACTAAATGGCTAGAGCAGAAGGGTATTCGTTTAACAAGTGCTAAATCTAGAATGAGTATTCGAGATAGGGTAGCTTATAGCCGTGGACAGTCAAAAGCTAATGGAATAGGGCTAAATACTCAAGTAAATGCTCAAACAAAAAGTAGAATGCTTGGGAGATAAATGTTATAATGGGGCCAGGAGATTGGCCCCATGAAACTAACCAAAATTAAATACAAAAATACTATTACTAAAGTCATCTTTAAAAAGATAGATGACTATGCTTTATATACTTACAATACTAATACATTAACTATTCGAAAAGGACTTACTAAACAATTACTTGGTAAGACTTTATTTCATGAATTATTCCATATAATTATGGCTTTAAATGACTTTGAAGTAGGCCTGCATGGTGAAGAAAAAGTAGCAACTTTAACAGAACAATATTATACTATATTTAAAAGTAATCCTGTTCTTAAAAATTTAATAATGAGGTGTTTAAAAGAATAATGAAATTTATATTAAGTATGATAATGTGTAGTTCAGTCTATAATAGCTGTTTACCTCCTCATCATTTACCTGAATTATATAATTCTCACTATGAGTGTATGATTGCAGGATATGAAGAAGCTATTAAAAAAGCCAAAGAGATAGGACCTAAAGAAGTTAATAAATATGGAACTATAATTAAGTTTATGTGTATAGATGAAAAGATTATTTTTCCAAAAGAAAAACCAAAAGGAGATGATGTTTAAAGAAGCTCATCATAGTCTAATTACTGAACTAATGTGTTTACCCACAAAAAATTATTGGGTTAAATTTAAATATACAAGTAAATTAAATCCTGAAAAAAAATTACTATTAGAGTTTCCACAATATGATAGTGAACCTTATTTTCCTAGAGTAAATAGGTTCTATGAATTCTGTATAAGAAAAATGAAAATGTTTAATTTTTTAGATTATGAAGTAATTGAATATAAAAATGAAATTCTTCGTTATCAAGTAGATATAGAGAAAGAGTATACAATCCACTAAAATAGTGTGATTTAGAGAGCTTTATAGAGCAGGTTGTACTCTTTTATATACTATCTATCGTAGTATTTTTTCTTGTTTTTAAGGAATATTTTTAATATAAAAAAATATATAAAGTAAAAAATAGAAAGGAAAATTATGACGAAAGAAAAGTTAAGTAAAATAATCAAAGATGTTAATAAAGAAAATACTCCACCAGATGGTTGGAAAAAAGAAGATAAGGTTATGACTGATAAAGAAGTCGCTGCATCTGTCGATTTAGAGGTCTCTGATTTTAGCGATGACGGTTCTGATATAGATGAATTAAGAGATATACTGGATAGTAATACATGAGCCATCTAGTAATTAAACGAAGTGATTTAATTTTTTCAAATACAATAGCTAGAACTAAAAATTGGCCTAGACATTTTAAAAGTCATGACTTTGAAGATATTACAAAATTCGATAAGAGACAAGAGTGGCCAATTCATTTCTCGATTAAGATGAGAGAGGATTGTTGGCGTATTCTTTTCGAACATGCGAATGGAGAGTTATATCAATTAGATATACCTAATACCATTTACGAAAAACTAAAACTTAAATTAGAGGAGGAGGTAAAACCGATTGTCTATAATTAAACATATAGTAATATTAAAAACTGGATTCCATTTTAGTTTTATGCATGCTAAACCTATAGAATGGGAGCATGTAAGAGCTATAATTCACGATAAAACTGTGGAAGTAGCTCAAGCTAGATGGGATGGAGAAAACTACGAAATGCTTTGTGACGAGAACGCATTAAGTAAAAATAATGTTCAATTAAATCAAAAAGCAACGATGGCTTATAGGGCTTATTGGCATTGGTATAATCAAGAAGTACCAAAAGATGCTCGTAGTGAAACTGATATAAATAGAAGAAATATATGGGGAAATGTAGTTTTAATTAAACAACCATACTTATAAAATAGAAAGGTATAAAAATGGAAGTATTAATTATATTATTACTTATAGGAGCGATATGACTATATATAATAATAAAGCAGAAGTTGTTGCAGCATTAAGGTTAGTTTCGGAACCTAGATCACCGAACATTAAGTTGCAACTTCGTAAAAAAAGAGAAAGAGAATGTCTACACTTTATGACTGATATTCCTAATTCGATAGAAGGATGGATATTCATTCGAACAATGAAGAAGTATCTACATAAAGGAAGATATAGTATAAGACTAAAGGGTCGGGGATCAAGAAAGATACATGGAAATCAAAGTTATATTCCACTAAAGTATGCAGAAAGATATTCAGTGTACATTGATCAAAAAATAAAAGATATTAATAATCCACAGTTTTTCTTTGAAAGAGATTGGAAAAGAGATTGTGCATTAAGAAAGATAAGAGATGAGATAAATGAATTATTAAAGGAAAAATGATATTCGAAAAATTGAATTCAGATTCAACTCTAAAAGATTTTTTAGATGAAGCACAGAAGGAGAAAAAAGAATTAGAGGAATCTTATCAAGAATCAAAAAGACAAGCAATAGAACGAAGATTAAAAGAAAAAAAGAATAAACATGGAGGAGCACAGGAAGAATCCAAGATGATCGAGAAGATTCAAGACCAATGGTGTAGAAATAACGGCTATCCTGTTATTAAACGAAAAAGAATTAAGTATTCAATTCAATGATCTGGTTAATACTTTTTATTTTATTGATAGCTTATATTATAGTTGATCGTAAAGGAATTATGAAAGAAATTAATGAACTATGGATTAGAATTAAATAATGACTACTAGTTATGAAACTTTACTAGAAATGTGGAGAGATGAAAAAAAGAAAAGAGAAGAGGCTGAAGGTGAATTAACTATTATAAAAGGTATAGGTCAAAATTCTCCAGAGATGAAAGCTTTACAACAAAAGAATTACGAATTAAAAAAAGAAATTTGTGAATTAAGAGAAGACAACAGAAAATTATCTCGCCAAATAGAAGATCAAATAGATCAGATGAGAAAATCTGGAATGTAGTTTTATGAAATTTATATTTATCTTTACTTTTACATTGCTAAGTTTAATCATTTTATTATCTTTATATATGTTAGTAACATTATGAGAGTAATAATTATAGTTTTATTATTAACAGGATGTGCTAGGGATTTAGATGTAAATCCTTTTTCTACTATAATAAAACATCTTTATCATCATTCTCAACAACAGTAATGAGTATAAAAATCTTAATTGTATTTCTTTTCCTTAATGGAGAAAAAGGTATAGTTGAAACTGAACTTAAACCTTATGAGTTTTGTAGTGATAAAGCTGAGGAATTTTCTTATTATAAAGAAAATGAAAACTATAAACCAGGTAATGGACAAGTTTGGATATATAGATATTTTGAAGGGAATAAAGTAGGAGCGATTTATTGTTTAACTATTGATAAAAAATATTTAATATCTTATTACGACCCTGAGTACGAAAAAAATAAAAAGAAAGAAGAAAATGAATGATATAATAATAATAACTGTGTTAGTAACTACTGGTATAATTTTTATAGGTGGAGGTATAGGACTATGGGTATTTGTAGATTGGTTAGAGAATAATGACGAAGAATAAACCTATAATAAATAAACCAATAACACACGATTTATTTGCAATTGAAGAGTGTAGTTTTTGTAATGGAGAAGGTAAAATACAAAGCGATGTATATGATTTAAATGATATAACTAAAGTTGCATATACTAAAAGTGAAGAGTGCGAAATGTGTAAAGGAACAGGAGTAGATACATGACACAAAAAATAAAAGTTACTGCTGAAATGGAGATAGAAGATGATATAGCTCTTGATGATTTATCAATGGATACTAGCTTAGGTTTATTAGGAACTATTAAATCTTACGATGTTAAGTATGAAGAAAAGAAAGAAGAAGGACCTAAACTTACTTATGATCAGATAAAAGAAAAGTATTTTGTAAAAGATATAAATATTGATACTGTAAGAAAAGAAACAATATCTGCTTTTATGACTCAAGAAAGTCGAAGATTTCATGACTTTGCTGTTGAAGCGATAGATTCAGCGGTACTTAAAGAAGATGTAGGAGTAGTACCAGATCAAGACTTGGATATATATAGCGAGATATTAAATGACGAATATTATTCTGAAGTTCTAGCAACAAAAGAATTGAAAGATAAACATGGCATTGAATAAGAAAACATCTTTAAAGACTTCATTAAAGTTTAATAAAGTGTTAGAAAGAATACATGAATTAAAATTAGAATCCATTAAGAATAAATATCCTGTTGCTCTTTACTCTAAAGTTAATGATATAGATGTAAGAGTAAAAGGACTCTTTGAGATATATAAAAATCAAAAATGAATTATATTTGGCAAGTTAAAAGTGGTTCTAAAAAACCAAGAAAAGTAAAAGTATCCAGATTAATAAAAAAAATTAATGAAACTCTTTTTCAATCTCAACTTTTTCCTAATAAAGAAAAAGCAATTAAGTATATAAAAACTCTAAAATGACGATAGGGTACGGAATATTACTATTTTTTTTAGGATCGTTCATCACTATTATTGGCTTATATATAGCTTATAATATAGGTAGTAGACCTTCTAAAAAGTAAGAAAAGACTTCACTTTTGTCATCTTTTTTAAATTAAGCTCACTAGCACTGTTAAGTAAAATTTTTTAAGCTCACGTTCGTGAGCGACCTTTATTAGATAAATAGACTTTACAAAGACGATAAAATGTGCTAACCCTAATTTAAATGTTAGTGTATTTTCAGTTCAGGCGTTGTGGTTATTACGCTAAAGGGCTTATCGAGGCTGACAATTTAGAGGTAGCTGAAAAGGCTCTCTGGTCTGAGCATGTGGGCACATTTAAATGGGAACCTGAATTAAATTATATTCCCGAAGATGCCAACTCACTAACTATAGAGGAGTATAAATATGAGCGTAGCTCTGATAGAAAAACTGAACCAGAAAAGAAATTTGGAAGCCAAATGGGCTAGTGAATTTCTAGCGAATGGCGCAGTTACTGTTGAAATGGTTAATATCTCAAGAGAGGTAAAGAAACTAGAACAGGAATTAACAAACGATAGCGATACCACTAAAACATAGTTCGCTGTACATTATTAGATAATTAAAATACCATAGTAATATGGCAAAGATACCTACATCACGATTAAATTCTGCTCCTGTAGAGTATAAACAAAATGATTTTAACCAATTAATTGAAGACTTACAAGACATGATTAAGATATTAAACTCTACTTACCCTAAAGATCAGAACGATGAGAGAGAAAGACAAGTGTGGTTATTAGGAAATTAGATGGCTAATATTTATAAAAATGAAATGTTCGCTTTAGCTAATACTGGTACAAATTTATTATATACTGTACCTGCTGATACACGTGCTATTATTAAAACTTTACAAACTACTAATAATGGAGCGAATACTGTTGTAACATTAAGTGCTAATAATACGACCACAAGTTATAATGCAGCGATTGAAGATGTAGTGACTAATACTGCTGTAAACATGTTGAAAGGACCTTTGATCCTGGAGGAGTCCCAAACTCTTTCTATTAGTGCAGGAACTGCTAATGTTATTTCTGGAGTTCTATCTGTACTAGAAATAAATAGGAACGAGCAATAACGATACTTGTATTTAGACTAAATTTATAATATATAAGAATTACTTAATCTAATTATAAGGAAATTCAAGTGTTATTCTGGTTTTTTAGGAAATTAATTTTAGCAATATTTTTAATCATTCTTTATATCATTCTTACTATATAGAAAATATTTTTGAAAAAAATAAAATGAAAAAATATAAAAAGAGCCAATACCAATACCTTTTCGACTACTCTTCAATTATACCAATGATAATAACTGGTATTGGAGCTTACTTTATGCCAATACCACCAATACCCGAGGCTGCCGTGAGAACTTAATTTTAATGTATATTGTTTAATTTTATTGTATATATAGTATATTTAGCAAGTTAAAGTTAAGATAATAAATAAAAAAAAGAAAGGAGAAATATGTCTATCAATTTAGCTGTTAAGCCAAAGGTAACACTAAAGACTAAAAAGTCTGAAGTAGTGAAGCCTAAAGCAAAAGTTAAAGCTATGGATCCTAAGACTTTTAAAGGAACTTATAAGTATGACAGAGATGCTAAAATTCAACTCTGTGTACCTAAAAATCCTAAAAGAGAAGGATCAGGTGGCTGGAGAAGATTTAACTTATACAAAAATGGCATGAAGATTAGAGATTTCCTTTCAGCAGGGGGAAAGACAATTGATTTAGATTGGGATAGAGAAAGAGGCTTTATCGCAGTAGAAGTTATTGATGCTCCGGGTGCTGGTGGAAAATCTGAAAAATCTACATACACATTAAAAAGTTAAACTTGTTTTATTATGATAATTTTTAATTATTATAATAATAGTAGTAGTAGCCACAGACTTCGTTATAATCTCTGTGGCTATTATAGGTAGATACTGTTGACGCCAGTATAAAACCCTAGAGGAGTTCTGCCAGGTATCTACTGCTAAACTAGAAAGGAAGCTTTGGGGGTGGCAACTAATATGCGGGAACCCGAAATTGATAAGTAGGGCAAACCCCCTTAAAGAAAGGAGAAAGTTATGTCAACTAGAGCATGTTATACATTTAAAGACAAAGAAGGTGCATATAGTATTTATTATCATCATGATGGATATCCTTCGAATGCTTTAAAAATGATTAGTAAAGCCAAAGAGGCAGCTTGGGAATTTCCACGATTTGAAGCTGACGAATATGCTGCAGCTTTTTGTTGCATTGCCAAAGATGGAAAACGTGGCGGAGCAAGGTTAACTGAAGGACCACATAGACATGGTGATTTAGATTATCGTTATGATATTTGGTTTCAAGATAATGACTTAATGGTAACAATCTGGCATGTAGATTTCTATAATGAAAAACGAATGGATACAGGTAATATATACGAGATGTGGTCTAAATATGTTGCTAGAAAAGAATAATATTGTTTAACTTGATTTTTACTCTTATATTTTTAAATTAAGTTAAATTAATAAAAAGGAGAAAGTTATGGATATAGATAAACTTAAAATGTTATTTAAGGATATTAAATATCAAACTGATTACATGGAAGGGAGTTGGGGAGATACTTCGATGTTATCTCGTATGGCTCGTGAAGATGATATAAGTCCTTGGTCGATAGAAGAATTGATTGATAAATTCTGTAAAGAGAATAAAATCAATCTTGACGAAAAGACTTGTGTTATATGTAATAAACTTTTTACTGAGTTTGGGGCTAATCCACAACCAGTAAAAGAGAGTGGAGTATGTTGTAATAAATGTGATAACGAAGTCGTGATACCGGCTAGAATGGAGGGTTTAAATGCCAAAAAATAGTATCTCTGATGTTGTAGCTTTATCTTGGTTACAACGAGAAGAAACAAGGAATGAAGAAGGGAGTATTACAGATGATGAATTGAAAAAGTATCTTGAAGACTTTGGAAAAAACTATATCATCTATAAGGCTGATTATAATGAAAAACCTCAAGACTTAACTAAATATGGTTTAAGAGTAATTACTCATCGGGCTATTTATAGAGGTTACGATGTTTACTTTACTGCTGAAGGTTTCGATATAATACTTGCTGATGCTCTTATCCATAGAGAGAAAAGTAATACTGATGAAGCAGGAAAGAGATATAAAGCTATGGAGCATATCGATAATATGCATAGAGAGTTACAAAAGCAAATAAATACTAACATTCAAAGAGTAGACGCACAAGTCAAAATAAAACGATAGTTGTTTAATATTGTTCTTCTTTCTATATATTTAAAATAAATAAATATAGAAAGGAGAACTTATGAATACTAAAAAATATATAGAGTCCTTGGAAGAAAAATGCCTAGGAGAGACATTTGACGCCACTTATAACGAAAAAAATAAGATAGCAATATATAATAACAATATAGACGATACTATTTTAACTATTTATTACGATGAATCTAAAAATATAACTATTTCAGAATTTTACGATAATAAATATTGGACTACTATTGCTTTTAAAACTAAATTAAACCCAGATGAAATAGTATTTTATCATACTTATTTTATAATAGAAACTTTTTAATATTGTTTAATATTGTTATCTATTCTATATTTTTAAATTAATTAAAAATAACTAAAAAGGAGAATAAAATGTTTATACTTAAAAATAAAAAAGGTGGAGTGGTAGATAAAACTTCTTACGATGAAGAAAAAGGTAATATCTATTATAATAATAAAAAGGTAGGGACTTTCGAATTAAATCACGATAGTAACCTTGGTAGTTATTATTTATATATTATGAATGAGGGAAGAGAATTTCATGATCACTACTTCGAAGATAAAGATATAATTAAGGCTTGTAATCTTTAATTTACATTGTTGAAATAATCGCTATATTAGGATAAATATGGCGATAACTATTAACCAATTACATCAAACAAATGAGGCAACCTTAACCCACATGGAAAAGAAGTTCTGTGAGGGTATAGCTAGTGGAAAAGGTAAGAGAAACGCTGCTGTTGACGCAGGTTATTCTGAAACTTCAGCTCACGTACAAGCTGCCCGCAACTTAAAGAAGGATAAACTTATCCAGTACATCGATAGATTGAGGGTTGATGCTAGGCGCTTGACAAGTGAGTCTGTGTCACAAGAGGTTGAAAAGCTTGACAAAGTGTATGCTGATGCTTGTGGCAAGAAGCAGTATTCAGCCGCAGTCAATGCGATAAGATTGAAGTCGCAGTTATTAGGGTTTTTGATTGAGAAGAAAGAAGTACAACACTCAACACTTGATGCTATGAACGCTGATGAGATGTCCTCATACCTAGACAAGATTGCAAAGGACCACAACATTCAGTAGCAAGCAACCCGGCCTTGTTGAAGGCTGTTGAAATTGGCTTGTTGAAATGTGCTTGAGCCCGAGTGATCAGCAGGGATCAAAAGATTATAGGATCAAGAGTGATCAGCAGGGATCAGGAGTATATATATCAACAACAATATAATAATTATTTTGTTTAATTGTGTAGAAAAATATATATACTGTACAGATATTAACTAAAACAGAAAGTAGAAATATATGACAAAGTTAGTAGAAAACAAAATACCTCTATCGTTTAGAGGAATAGCAGACAAAAGAGTTCTTTTTAGATTGTTCAATCCTAAAAGAAATAAATCTAAGTCTTTCAACATTTATGAAAAAGCTAGACTTAGTTCAACTATCAAGCAAGCCTTCGATAATGACTATAGAAAAGTGGATATCGAGTACGATACAACCGCTAACCTTAGATTTAAAAAAGCTAATGTGTTAGTAGATGTGCCTCAGTATATCAATAAATCTAAAAAGAAGCTCTATGAGGAAATGCTTTCATCTAACAGAGAGTTTATCAAAAAAAATAAAGTACCTCAAAGTATTATAGACAATCAAAAATACTTCGAGCAAATTATATCACAGTTATAATAATCCTAAATTAGGGAGCGAGAAATCGCTCCCTTGTTGAAATGTGGCTTGATGCTAGTTGCTTGTTGAAGTGTGCTTGATCAACGGTGATCAAGGAGGAAAGGCGCAAGAGGGATCAGCAGGGATCAAGAAAAATAAAAAAAAATTACTAGAAAAAGCTCTAAACAATTTCTTACGATAAAATAATAAAAACGTTTTTTAGTATAAAAAAATAATTATAAATAAATTAATTAAATTAATTAACGAAAGTAAAAAATGCTTTTATACTATTTTAGAAATTTAATATTTACGATATTTTTAATATTACTTTATTCTTATATTACGATTTAAACTAAAACGAGAATAATAAGAACGAAACGAGAACGAAACGAGTATAAAAAAGTTTCTACTTATACGAGAATTAAACGTTTTTTTTCTTTTAATTTCTTTAAAAATAAACTAATATTCTATTAATTATTTAAAAAGAAATATTTTTTTAAATATTTTAAGAATAATTAGAAAGCGAGAGAGATAGACTATACGAAAAAAATAGAAAATAAAATAATCGAAAATAAAATCGCGTTATCTTTTAGAGAATACGCTAATAAGAAAATTTTATTTAGATTATTTAATAATAAAAGAGATAAAACGAAGTCTTTTTTTATTTACGAAAAATCTAAATTTTCGACTAATATAGAGAAAGCTTTTAATAACGATTATCGTAAGATCGATATAGAGTACGATACTACGAAAAATAATCGTTTTAAAAAAGTTAATTTATTAATCGATTTAAATAGCTATTTAGATAAAAATAAAAAAAATCTATATTTAGACTTATTAAATTCTAATAAAGAATACGTAAAAACTAATAAAGTATCTAACGAAATATTAGAGAATATTAAATTTTTCGAAACTAGAATAAATAACTTATAAGTTATTTATTCGAATTAAAACGCGTACTTATTAATTTAAGTACGCGTTTTTTTTTATTCTTTTTTTTTTTCTTAAAGACTAATTAAAAAAAACTAATCTTAAAATAAAAAGCTAATCTTAAATAGATAGTATTTAAAAATCGTATTAAGTTTAATTAAAAAAAATCGTATTAAGTTTAAAAAGCGATTTGACTCTTTCTAGGGAGAAAGATAGAGAAAGAGTGATGAATGAATTAAATGTATATAAATTTTATAGCTGTACATTTTGCTTTTTAAATAGTAGCCTACTGAAAAAATATAAGGAGTATCTTATGATTTTAAAAATAACAAATAAAATTAAAAGTTTAATGTCTTGGCTTAAATCTTTTAATATGTGTCAATATATACCTTTTTCTTCAAAATTATGGAAAGACGGAATGTGTCCTGTGTGTAAATCAACTAGCTGGAGCTGTGGTATAGCACTAGCTGTTCTTATAATATTAATCATTTTTCTTTCTTAAACTTAACGAATTAAATTATTGGAAAAAACTTTAGATTTTATAACAGTGAGTATATGCTTATTGTTAATGGGAGTAACTTTAACTCCCATTTATATAGTGCAGCTTATACTAAAATTGTTTAGATATGCAAGTTTATTAATATCTTGGATATTAGAAAAAATAATTTTGTCGCTGAACCTTATTACTGGATATTACGGAACTTTAATAGTTTCACTACGAAAGAAAAAGTAATTTCTATTCAGTAATTTAGGGGTTGTTTCACTAAATGGTAGGGAGACTTACTTGAAACAGGGAGGACGGTGGGCAAATATTTTTGTTTATTTAGTATCATAAACAAAATAAGGTGAGGTATGTCTATATCAGTTTTACTTCCTACTCGTAAAAGAATTCCTTTAATTAAGAAATGTACAGAATCATTATTAGATAATGCTAAAGATCCTAGTAAAATTCAACTACTTTATGGAGTAGATGAAGATGATCAAGAAAGTATAGATTTTTTAAAAGATATTAAACATCCTGCTAGATCAGTAATTAAGTTTAAAAGATTAGGTTACGAAAATTTACACAGATACAATAATGCCCTCTCTGTATACGCTCAAGGTACATGGATCATGATCTTTAATGATGATGCTATAATGCAAACTAAAGATTGGGATTCAGAGATAGGAAAGTTTGATGGCCAGTTTAAGTTGCTCCGGATTGAGGAATCCACTGGTCATCCTTACAGTATCTTTCCTATTGTACCCTGGGATTGGTTTAGATGTCTAGATCATTTAAGTTTACATGGACAAAATGATGCATGGCTCTCAGAGATTGCTTACATGTTAGATATCATGCAAGATGTAGGAGTTAAAGTTTTACATGATAGAGCTGACATTACAGGAAATAATGATGACGAAATTTTTAAAAGTAGAGTGTATAAAGAAGGGAACCCAAAAGAAGAAGGAGACCTTCATCATCAAAAAATGATCAATTTAAGATTTGCTGATGCTTCTAAATTAGCTTGGTATTTAGATAAGATAGGACAATCTTCTTTACACTGGCAAAAAATTGTACGAAAAGAAGTAGAGCCATTTACTAAATTAGCAGATAGATTTGAAGCTTATAGAAATAAAGGAGCAGTAGGACAAGGATTACAAAATGCAAGAACTCCAGATCAAGGAACAGTTAAAGTCAGCTATTCAGATATACAAAAAAACTAAAGATAAACGTGCGGGTGAAGTAGTAGAACATTTAAATAAGATACTATCTACTTCTCAAGCTCGTAAAACTTTATTACAATATGCTACACATATATATCCTCAATATAAGGACCCTGCTCATATAAGATTAATTGCTCAAAATCTAGAACTTTTAGAAAAAGGAGAAATAACTAGACTAGCAGTTTTTATGCCACCAAGACATGGAAAGTCAATGTTATGCTCAGAGTTCTTTCCAGCTTGGTATCTAGGAAATAATCCTAATGAATTTGTTATACAGGCTACTTATGCTCAAGAACTAGCAGATGACTTTGGACGAAAGGTTCGTAATCAAATTATTAGTCCAGACTTTAATAATGTATTTCCACACGTGGGCCTTCGAGCAGATTCAACTTCTGTTAAAAGATTCCATACAATGCAAGGTGGAACTTATTCAGCTGTCGGTGCAGGAGGAGCAATTACAGGTAGAGGTGCGCATTTATTAATTATAGATGACCCTATAAAAGGAAGAGAGGACGCTGAGTCAGAAGTTCAAAGAAAAAATTTAATCGAATGGTATAAGTCAGTCGCTTATACTAGATTACAGCCAGGTGGAAAAATAATTATAATTCAAACTAGATGGCACCAAGATGATTTAGCTGGTCATATTTTAAATGAAAGTAAAGAAGATTGGAAAATTTTAGATTTACCTGCTATTGATTCAAAAGGAAATGCGTTATGGCCTGAAGCTTATCCTAAAGAAGCTTTAGAAAAAATTAAAAGTACAGTAGGAGAACGAGTATGGTCAGCTCTTTATCAACAGCAACCTTCAGGTGATGAAGGATCCATTATTAAAAGAGATTGGTGGAATATATATCCAGAAGATAAAATTCCAACTTTATCATATGTTCTTCAATCTTATGATACTGCCTTCTCTACAAAAGATAGTGCTGACTTCTCTGCATGTACTACCTGGGGAGTTTATACAGAAAGAGATAAAGAAAATAAACCTTATGCTGCATGTTTATTATTAGACGCATGGAAAGAAAGATTAGAATATCCCGATTTAAGAAAAAGATCACAAGAGGCTTATGAGAAATGGTATCCTGATCAAGTATTAATAGAAAAAAGAGCTAGTGGCCAGAGTTTAATACAAGATATGAGAAGATCAGGAGTTCCTGTAATTACTTATAGTCCAGATAGAGATAAGGTATCTAGAACGCACTCGGTAGCTTCAATGTTCGAAGGCGGATTAGTGTTTACTTTAGATAAAGATTGGACTAAAAGTGTCATAGAGGAATCAGCAGCTTTTCCTTATGGAAAATTTGATGATGTTCATGATACGTGTGTACAAGCTTTATTGCGTATTCGTGATGGCTTTTTAGTCGCTCATCCTGATGATCCCGAAGATGAAGATTATGAACAGAGGAAACAACGGAAACGCAGCTATAAAAACAAACATTATTACTCTTAATAGGTATAGACCTATTAAACAAAAGCCTCCTAGTCCTAAACAAATCGAAAAAGCACAAAATGATCAAGTAATTAATGCTTTTCATGAGGCATGTATCAAGATAACTGATAAAATGGATATTAAAGGATATGCTCTAGTAGCATGGGATGAGAGGGGAACTCCCTGTCTATCATGGTCTACTGGCCATAATAAAAATCCTATTAGCGAAATGTTACTTCCGACCTTTACACAGTCATGTTTTCAAGGTATACTAAATAAAAAATTAAGTACAACGGAGGACTTAAATGAGTAACCCATTTACTAGACGAGGCAAAGAACCTAATTACACTACAGAAAACTTTAGTGTAAAAGATGTTAAAAAGGCTAATGCTAGATTTTACGAAAAAAATCCTGATGCTATTGAACCTGCAGCGATGATTAAGAAAGCTATGCAGAATCCGGACGATGAAGTAGTAAAACAACAAACAAGACGTGAAGCAGAAGAAAAAGACTTCATGAAAAAACTAAATATAACTGGAGGAATCTACTAATGACAACTACACAGAAAACTACTAGAACACCTGTTCAGTACAATTCAAGTGGAGCTGCTGCAGGTTTTGGACCACAAGCTCATCCACCACATATGGATGCAGCTGCTGAAAAAACTATTCAAGACAAGACTAAAGGCAACTCTGATTACAATGGTGATAACAGAGCTTTTATATCTAAACTAAAAAGAAATTCAAATTTTAACTCTGATAATAAATCTTTTATTAAAAAAATTAAAAGAAGTTAATTATGTCTACTAAAGAAAAAATTAAATCGGAAGCTAAAAAGCTATATCCGGTTTCAAAGAAAGATATAAAAACTTTACTGGATAAAGAACCTTCTCACAAAGGTGAACTTGATGCTGTTAAAGATTTAAAAAAGACAGTTGAATCTGGAACTAATTCTTATTCTTCATATAATAAGAAAATGATTAGTGCTTTAAAAAAGGATTAATTATGACAAAACGTAATCCACCTCTTCTTGAATCGACAGGTTCTTTAGGTTCTGATGAATGGCAGGATATTCAACAATCAGTGGGTGCGCTTGATACACAAGTAAAAGCTAATGAGAAAAAAAAATCAAAAGAAGAACGTACTAATTCTTATGCTAAAGATAATCAAGCTGCAATTAAAAAATTAAAGGCTTAATTATGAAAATGACTGCCGGTGCAGGATCAGGAGAAGGAAGATTACAAAACTCTAGAATGTCAGCACCTAAAAAGATTAAAAAAAAAGTAAAGAAAAATGTCAAGAAACGAAAAAGATAATTTTGTAGCAACGAAAGCTGAAAAGACTTTTGATGATGATGGCAATATTCAAGTTGCTAAAGTAATAAAAATAGATGATAAATTATTACTTAAAAAACTTGAAGATACAGGCGGAAATATAAGAAAATCAAAATTATTAAATAAAAGAATTTTTGATACAGTTGGAAGAAAAAAGTGGAACAAATATAAGAATAAATAATGGCTCGGATAAAGTATACAAGCTTTATTCCTCGAGATAAACCTCCCAAAAGACCTAGACGACATAAAAAAAATCTTAACAAAAGTGAAAAAAGGTCGTATAAGAAATATAATAGACAAGGTAAATGATATGGGAACTATTAACGATTTATTATATAACTATCAAGAAGGTAATGAATTTGTATGTTCAGATGGAAGAATGTCAGTAAATGGTATTTGTCAAGTAGCACAACAACCTGATAGTGTAGATACTTCTAAACTTACTAAAGAAATTATAGAAACTTCTAAAGATGATCCTGAAGATAAAAAAAAAATTAGAGATTGGGAAGAGAAAGTAAAACGAGATAAAGTATTAAAAGATTTAGAAGGAGAATCAGATTATTTTCCTGATTTAGGAAAAGAAAAAAAAGGAAAATTTGAATGGAACTTTGATAAAGAAAATAAAATTGATAATTATAAAAATACAGTAAATAATAATATATCTGCATATAATGGTTGGATAGAAAATAATTTAGGAATACCCTCAAGTGCTCAAACTGCAATGAGAATAGGAGGAAGTGCAGCAGCATTAGCAGGAGGTTCTGGTTTAGTAACAGCAGTAGCGCCTTGGCTTCTTCCAATTTTTGCAGGAGGAGCTATTAATAAAGCTGAAAGAGAAAGAATAGAAAATATAACTAATAAGGATAAACAAGGTGATATTAATACTATAGATATGATGACTTATAATGCTCCGCAACCAGGAGATGAGGGATTTAATATTCATAAAGATAAACCAGATTGGAGAGGTACTAATCAAGATCAAGGAGTTACTTCTGATGCTGGATTTGATGGACCACATGGAACAGACACAAGTGGAAGTTTTGCAGGCAAAGGAAGCGGTAATCCATTTGGTCGTTAAAAAAGGCTTACTTGTAATTCTTTTAATTTTATAATTTTTGTTATATAACTTTTACAAAAAAAGGTAATTTATGGCAAAAAAATCATCTGCTTCAATAGTAAATACTTCTTTAGGTATTAGACTTTCTTCTCATGAAAAGTTATGTGCTGAAAGAATGAAACAATTAATTAAAGCCATAGATGAATTAAATAAAAAAGTATCTAAACTTTCAGATGATGTATCAAGAGGTAAAGGAGCAGTTGCGGTATTAATTGGTATAGGAACTATTATAGCAGCTTGTATTGGCTTTTTTCAATTTAAGTAAAAAAATTAATGGCACTTAAAATTTCAGATGAAGCACGAGTTCAAATGCCGATGAAAACGGTAGCGTCCCTCATTGCACTTGTTGCAATAGGAACTTGGGCTTTTTTTGGCATTCAAGAAAAATTAAATACACACGCAACTAAACTACAAATTATGGAGAAGGATCTCGAAATGAATTCAGAGTTCAGAATAAAATGGCCTCGTGGACTTTTAGGAAGTCTTCCGGCTGACTCAGAACAATTCATGTTGATTGAGGAATTATATAAACAAACAGATAAGCTACAACTAAGAGTTGATGGTATGCTCCATAATGATGTTAATATAAAAGCTTTAGATAAAGCTGTTGAAAAACTACAAAATGATGTAGAAAAACTAAAGGATAAACAAAGAGAATTTAGTAATGGAGGTACTCACTAATGGAAGAAGTAATTTTATGCGTAGCACTTTGCATGTTTATGGAGGGTAAGTTAGTAGAACACACTTATCAATCTTCTATGGCAGAATGTTTAAAAAATAAAAGAGTGGCAGAAAGAACTATTCAGCCTGAACGAGTTCAGTTTGCTTGTGGTAAAGATATAAAAGCAAAAGTAGAATATATTGAAGAAAAAGGTGAAACAACTGGGCGTATTAGAATAATAGAAGTATTAAAACATGATTATACAGATGGAAACTATGATTCAGGAAGTAGATATTAAAATAAATTTATTATAAAAGGAAACAGTATGACTATAAAAGGTAAAGTTAAGTGGTTTAATCCTACCAAAGGGTACGGATTCATTGCACGAGATGATGATGCTAAAGATGTTTTTGTACATTCCTCAGCAGTAAAGAACGCTGGTTTAAGCGGTTTAGCTGAAGGTGAAGTAATAACATTTGAAGTTGAAGAAGGCACAAAAGGTTCTTCTGCGGTTAATCTACAAAAAGGTTAAACAGGAAAGTGAATAAAAAGCGCAATCCTGTTGCGAAACAATTAAGACATTTTAAACAAAAGATAGTTCGTAATAAAAAAAAGTACAATCGAAAAAAATTATCCAAAATTTAAAGCTTTCAATCTCAATATTTTTGTTTTATATCTACTAATAGGAAAGTATGGTATGAACCAGGAGGTATACTAATATGAAAAAACAAGGATACAATGCTAGAAAAGATGAACAACTAGGAATGACTAGAGGAAAACAATCTGGCAAAAAAATGTCTATGGCCGGCAGACGAAAAGTAGCTAAAGCTACTCGTAAACCTAAAGGCACTTACGGTTTTAAAAAAAAGTAAATCATTAATAGAGGAGGCTTTAGTTATATATGAATAACTTGAGTTTTAATACTAAAGCTCACTCTATTAAAAAAAACATAGGAGAAATTATGCCCACAGTCGGAAAAAAGAAATTTGCATATAGTAAAGCGGGAATGAAAAAAGCTAAAATGGCTGCAAAGAAAAAAGGTATTAAAGTTAAATATAAAAAATCATAATGCCTTTTAGATCAGAAAAACAAAAAAAATGGATGCACATTAATAAACCAAAGATTGCAAAAAAATGGTCAAAAAGATATGGAAGTAAAATAATTAAAAAAAAGAAAAAAACATAATGGAAGTTGAACTAGATAAAAAAAAATTACAATTCACTAATGATAAAGGTGAAAAAGTTAGAGTTGATATAGATCAAGATCAAACTGAAAAAGATGAAGAAGTTTTTGAAAGAAATCATTATGCAAATTTAGCAGAAGAATTAGACGAAAGAGAAGTTGCTAAAGTAGGAAAAGATTTAGTTAGAGCTTATGAAGATGATAAAAGTTCTAGGAAAAATTGGGAAGATCAATATTCTAAAGGTCTACGAATGTTAGGAGTAATAGTTGAAGATAGACAAGATCCTTTTCCAGGAGCTTCTGGTGTTCATCATCCTTTACTTGCAGAAGCAGCAACACAGTTTCAAGCTCGTGCTATCGCAGAAATGTTTCCGGCAGGTGGTCCTGTTAAAACACAAATCATTGGAAAAACTACAGATAAAAAATTAGAACAAGCACAAAGAGTTCAAGACTTTATGAACTTTCAAGTTACTCAAGAAATCCCTGATTACTTTAATGAACTAGATCAAATGTTATTTTATTTAGCTCTTGCAGGAAGTGCTTTTAAAAAAATATATTTTGATAATACATTAGATAGAATTTGCTCTAAATTTGTACCCGCTGAAGAGTTTGTAATCTCTATGGAAAATACAGATTTAGAAACTGCTGATAGATATACTCAAGTAATGAAATTAACAAGAACTGAAATAAGAAAACATCAAATTTCAGGTTATTATAAAGATATTCCATTAACTAAATCTGATCCTAATACTGGTGCTACTAGCGGAGATATGGTTGAACAAACTTTACAAAGATTAGAAGGTATGACACCAAGTATGGCTAGTAAAATTCATACTCTTTTAGAAGTACATACCAATATAGATTTAGGTGAAGATGAAGATGAATTAGCTTTACCTTATATTATAACAATAGATTATGAATCACAAAGAGTTTTATCTATTAGAAGAAACTGGAAAGAAGAAGATTCATTAAAAAGAAAAAGAACTTATTTTATTCATTATAAATATCTTCCTGGCTTGGGCTTTTACGGCTTTGGTCTTATACAAATGATAGGTGGACTTCAACACGCAAGCACTGGTGCTTTAAGAGCACTACTAGATTCAGCTGCCTTTGCAAATCTTAATGGAGGTTTTAGAGCTAAAGGAGCCAGAATAGAAGGAGGAGATATTACTATCTCTCCTGGAGAATGGGTTGAAGTAGAAGCATATGGTGATGACTTGCGTAAATCTTTTATCCCTCTTCCCTTTAAAGAACCATCACCAACATTACTTCAATTACTTGGAGTTTTAACTGAGTCAGGGAGACGGTTTGCTTCTATTGCAGATGCAATGATTGGAGATTCAGCTGGATCAGGTCCAGTTGGAACTACTATTGCTTTAATAGAACAAGGTTCTAAAGTATTTTCCGCTATTCATAAAAGAATACATCAAGCTCAAGGTAGAGAATTTAAATTAATTTATGAATTAAATGGAGAATATTTAGATGATGAATATTCTTTTGAAGTAATAGGTGAAAATAAAAAAATTAGAAGAAAAGATTTTAGTGCTTCAATTAGTGTTGTTCCTGTATCTGATCCTAATATATTTTCTCAAGCTCAAAGAATAGCTTTAGCTCAAACTGGTTTACAATTAGCAAGAGAAACTCCTGATGTAGTAGATGTAAAAGAAGCAACAAGAAGATTTTTACAAGCTTTAAGTATTCCTGATTATATGGATTTAATAATAGAAGATGAAGATACTCCTAGACGTGATCCAGTATCAGAGAATATGGCTATACTTAATACTATGCCTATTCAAGTATTTGAAGATCAAGATCATCAAGCTCATATGCAAGTTCATTCTCAATTTATGAATGATCCTAGATTTGGTGGAAATCCTGAAGCTAAAGAAAGATTATATCCAGCAATGTTAGCTCATATAGGTCAACATATGGCATATTTATATCAACAACAAATGCAAGCATCAGTTCCTCCAGGTAATCCTATTTCTTCTGGAGATTTTAATAGAGAATTAGATAATGAGCCATCAAAAGAAATAAGTATAGAAGAAGAAAATAGAATAGCAGCAAATGCTGCACAAGCTGCACAGCAGTTAATGGGCAGTATGCCTCCTTCTCCTGAAGAACAAAAACAACAAATGGAAGATAAAGAAAAACAAGCTAACATTCAATTAAAAGCTGAAGAACTTCAAATCAGAAAAGCAAGATTTATGCAAGGTGTAAAACAAAGTGAAAAACAAGAGGCTAGAAAAGATGCTGAGACTAAAGCTAAAATAGTAGAGACAGCTTCTAAAGTTGCTAGAAAAGATAAAAGAAAATAATGGGAGCGAAAGCAGACGAAATAAGACAAGCTAAAAAATTTTTAGAAAATAAAAAAATTTCTATTAAAAAAGTTAAACCACATTTATTTGCTATTGCTTCAAATGGATTAAAAAAAAATTTTGAAGCAACCTTAGATTTTTTTGTGAAAGGAAGTAATGGAACGTCTACTACAAGCGATCAAACAAAAACTAAAAGATCATAAACAAGAATTAAGTAATAATCTATTATCTAAAGGTGTAGAAAATTTACCTGAATTTAAACGTGTCTATGGATATGGACAAGGTTTAGATAAATCATTACAAATAATTAATGAATTAATTGAAAAATATAAAACAGGAGAAATAGAAGATGATACATAATGATATATGGGCAACTGATAATGATATACCTACACCAGAAAAAATACCTCAACCAGTAGGTTATAGAATATTAATCAGACCTAGAGGAGTAATAGAAAAAACAAAAGGTGGTATTATATTGACTGATTCGAATAAAGATAATCAATCTTATTTAAATAGTGTAGGTCAAATAATAGCAATGGGATCAGAATGTTATAGTGATAGAAAACAACCCTGGTGTAAAGTAGATGATTGGGTTATTTTTGGTAGATATGCGGGTGCAAGAATTTCTGTACAAAAGGTCAAAATGCTGTTATTAAATGATGATGAGATTATTGCAACTCTGGAAAATCCAGATATAATAACTCAACAATTATAATAAACATTAACATAAGTTAATGCCAACATAGGAGATACTATGCCAGAGAATGAAAAAGAAAAAAAAGAATTAGAAGTAAAACTTGATGATGTTGTAGAAGGACAAGAGGTAGAGGTACCTTTAAATCCATTAGAAAAGTTACAACAAGAACAAGAAAAACCTTCTAATGAAAGTGAAAAAGAAGAAGATAAACGAACATATAAAAAAGAAAAAGATCATGGAACTGATATATCTTATGAAAATGAAGTAAAATATGATGTAGAAACTAAACCTATTGAAAAAACACCTTCATATTCAGAGGATCTACCTTATTCTGTTAAAGTTCGTAAAAGAATTCAGAAAGAAGTAGCAAAAAGAGCAGATGCTGAACAAAGAATAGTTGATTTAGAACAAAAAATAAATTCTATGGAAAAAAGAACTTTTGATATGGCTAATAAATCACTTTCTAATCAAGCTACTGCAGTATCAAATGAACTTAAATCAGCAATTGAAGAAGGAAATACAGATAAACAAGTAAAATTGTATGAAAATCTTGCTGAAATTAGAAGTCAAATAACAAAAACTGAAGATTATGCTGCTAGAGTACCTAAAGTTAAGGAGAAAAAAGATAAAGCTCCACCTTTAGCTTCTGAATGGGTAAAAGAAAATTCACAATGGTTTAATAAACCGGGTTACAGAAAAGAAACTGCAATGGCTTATGGAATTGATGCTGAATTAACTGAAGAAGGTTGGGATGTGCATGATCCTGGTTATTATGATGAGATAACTAAAAGATTAAAAGCAAGTGGTCTTAATTATTTTAATAAAACAGAAGAAAACACTTCCAAAAGTAATCAAAATGTAGTACAAAAAACTAACAGAGTGCAATCTCCGGTTGCTGGAGTTTCTCGTAAAAAAGGAACCAGTAGTAATAGAGTTAAGCTCACAGGTGATGATCTTGCCACTGCTAAAACCTTTGGTATTAACATTAACGATGATGCAGCACTAAAACGATTTGCTAAAGAAGTAAAAGACTTTAGTGATTCAAATACAGGAACACGGTAAAGGAGCCTGACATGAATAAAACAAATAAAATAAACAATGAAACTAGAGTAGAAAAATCTGCAACAGTTTCAAAATGGCGACCTAGTAACTTATTAGAAGCGCCTGAAGCAAGACCTGGCATGAAACAAAGATGGATTGCCACTATGGTCTTGGGACAGGAAACGCCGACAAATGTAGCTAAACGATTGAGAGAAGGTTGGCAACCAAGAGACATTAAAACTGTCAAAGATGGCCAACATTTTCCTACGATAGAACATGGCAAATTTGCGGGATATATAGGTATAGAAGGAATGGTACTCTGTGAAATGCCAGAAGAAATGGTAAATGAACGTAATGAATATTACGCAAAAATGACTGAAAGTTTAATGACTTCAGTTGCTCAAGATATGAATAGAGTAGAATCACCCGGACAACCCATACAAAGGTCTTATAAAAGTTCTGTTACTAGAGGCGGCTTTAAAGAGTAACAAACTAACTATGGAGACAAATAACTATGGCAAACGTAGATGCACCTAACGGTTTTACACCGTTAAGACATTTAACAGGCGGTGTTATTCGTGCTAATGAATATGCTATTGCAAACAGCTATGCAGCTAATCTTGCAAGTGGCGATATTGTTGCACTTCATACCGATGGTACAATTATCAGAGGAACAGCGGGCGGAGTAGTGCTCGGAGTTTTTTATGGTGTTGAATACATCGAGAATGACACAGGCGATGTTAAATTTAAGAAAGTTTGGAACAATGCAACAACTGCTAAATCGGGTGACCCGATTAAAGCATATGTGTATGATGATCCAAATATAACATACAAGATTCAATGTAATGGAACTTTCGCAAACGCAAATGTTGGCGAATTAGCAAATATTACTATTGGAACTTTTAATTCAACCTACGGACATTCAACTGACGAATTGGATATCTCAACTCTTGCAGCAACTGCAAAATCATTGAGAATCCTTCGTTTAATTGATTATCCTAAAAATGCAGTTGGCGCTGATGCTGATGTAGAAGTAGTAATTAATCTATCTCTATATGGTACTCGTCAAGCTGGTATTTAACCTTAACAATAGGAGTTAAAAAATGGCTTTAAATAGAGCACTTTTTACCAAACAGCTCAATCTAGGTTTAAATACCGTGTTTGGTATGGAATATGATAGATATCCAGAACAATGGAGAGCTTTATATTCTACAGAGCAATCAATGAAAGCATTCGAAGAAGATGTACAAATGATCGGCTTCGGAGCTGCACCAACAAAAGCTGAAGGGGCTATGATCAATTATGATTCTGGTCGAGAAGGCTTTGTTTCTAGGTATGTGCATGAAACTGTCGCTTTAGCATTCGCAATAACTGAAGAAGCTGAAGAAGATGGCTTGTACGGTTCTCTAGGCGCTAAATACGCAAGAGCACTAGCAAGATCAATGCAACAAACTAAAGAAATAAAAGGCGCAAATGTTTTCAATAACGCAACTGGCACATCGGTTGGTGGAGACGGAGTAGCATTATTAAATGGTTCTCATCCACTAGGTGGTGGCGGTACTGCTTCTAACATATTAGCAACACCTGCAGATTTATCTGAAACGTCCTTAGAGACACTTTTAGTTCAAATCTCAACAGCTGTTGATGACAGAAGTATACCTGTTGCTTTATCAGGAAGAAAACTTGCGGTTCCACCTCAATTGGTGTTTATTGCAGAAAGAATCCTTAAGTCTAATTTAAGACCGGGAACTGCTGATAATGACATCAATGCACTTAGAAATATGGGTATGATCCCTGAAGGTGTTGTAGTAAATCAAAGATTTACTGACCCTGATCAATACTTCATATTAACTGATTGCCCAGATGGAATGAAACACTTCCTTAGATCACCAATCAAAAAAGCTGTAGAAGGCGATTTTGAAACTGGTAATTTAAGATACAAAGTTAGAGAAAGATATTCTTTCGGTTTTACTGACTGGAGAGGTGTATACGGTTCCGAAGGAGCTGCGTAATAACTAATCAATACTAGGCGCTTCGGCGCCTAGTAACAACCCAAACGACTGCGCAAGCAGACTATTTTTTAAAGGAGGATAGACTTATGGGAAAAACAACATTTTCGGGTCCGGTATTAGCTGGTAGTATTAATGAAACTACTGGTAGCACTTTAGGCTCGAATGTAAAAAACACTGGCTATGTAACAATGGCACAAGGTAAAGATGTTACAATTACTGGAGCAACAGCAAATACAAATGTTGCTGTAATTCCAGCTAATTCACAAATTTTATTTGTGCATGTAGATGTTACTGAAGTATCAAATGATACAAATGCTGCAACTTTTTCAGTTGGAAATGCTTCGAATGCTACAGCATTCACTGCTGCTGCAAACTGTAAAGCTTTAGGAAGAACATCACAATCTTCTGCAGCTTTAGGTTTAATGGCAAACGTTGGAGCTTCTGATATTAAAGTAGTAGGTGTATTTACTGGTACAGATGGCGATGGTAATACAGGAGCTATAACAACTTCTGTGACTTATCTTCAAGATAATGGCTTACAAAGAACATTTACAATAGCTTAATAATAATTTAGGGGGCCTTCGGGCCTCCTTTTATTGGAGGATTATGGAATTAAATTTAGATTTTTTATATGAACCAGCTAAAGCTTTAAAAAATGTTTTTGATGATAAAGATGATGAATTAATTAAAGTTAAAGATACAGAAGTAACTGAATTAAAAGATGATGATAAAGAAACTGATATAGCAACAAAAGCAGTATTAGAAACAGGTGGTGATGCTAGAGAGGCTGAAAGAATTCATCAAAAAGATGAAGGAGTTATTACTACAAAAGATAAAGAAAAAGAAAAAGAAAAAGATGACGAAGAATCATTAGAAGAAAAATTACAAAATATAGAAAAAGTAATAGAGACATTTAGTGGAGGAGCTACAGTAATAGATAGTGGTCAATCTATAGGACAAGCACCAAGTGTAAATCTAAATCAACAACCATTAGATTTAGGAACTACTCAAGCTAAAGCTTATCAAGCAGAATACTTAAAACCAAGCACTGTTCATGATGACAGAATTGCTTTACTATATGAGAACTTAAAAAAATATAATTTAATATAGGAGAAATTATGGCAGGATCAGATATATTTGCAGCTAGTGTAAATAAAGCAGGGTTATCTAATACATCTTCAAATGTTGCCACTACTGTTACTTTATTTGGAGGACCAATGAGATTAAAAGGTTTTATTATTGAACCTTCTGATTCTCCAGGTGTTCTTACTTGGAAAGATGGTGGAACAGACATATTTGAGATTGAAACAGGTAATGCAGCAGCAGGAGCTTCAACAGTTCAAATGAATTTACCATCAGAAGGTATTAAATTTGGTACAAGTATACAAGTTTCATCTTCACTTGTTGGCGCTAATGTAGCAACTATTAATGGTGTAACAGCATTTTATGCGTAAGGGAGAACTATGGCATTATCAGGAACTTCCACTTTTACTTTAACAGTAAATGATGTAATACAAGAAGCCTATGATAGATTAGGAGGAGATCCTATTTTAGGTTATGATGTACGATCAGCTAGACGTAGTTTAAATATTATGTTTAGTGATTGGGCTAATCGTGGTTATAATCAATGGACTGTAGAATATAAAACTCAAGCTGTAACTCAAGGTACTACTGATTATAATTTAGATAGTGATACTGTAGATATTATAAATGCTAATATTCAATTAAGTGATGGCACAGAATATGCAATGACACGTTTAGGTCTTAATGATTATGCTGTTATTTCAAATAAAACTACTGAATCTAGACCTACTCAATATTATTTGCAAAGATTAATTACTCCTATTTTAAAAGTTTATCCTGCACCTGATCAATCTTATACAATTACATATTATCGAATGAGAAGAATTGAAGATATAACAGCTTCAACTGTAAGTGGAGTAGAACAAAATGTTGATGTACCTTTTAGAGCTTTTGAATGTATGTGCGCAGGACTTGCTTATTATCTTTCTAAAAAAAGACCGGGTATACCTGGTGCAACTCAAGAAGTTTTACGAATAGATTATGAACAAGCTTTTGAAAGATTAATAGCAGGAGATGATACTCCTTCTACTAGAATTTTACCAGCAACAGCTAATAGATTTTATCAATAATGCCAAGAATTCCTGCTTCCACAAGACCACATAGAGCACCTTCAAATAAATTTGCAGCTGGAAAATATGCTTATGCAATTTCTGATAGATCAGGATTAAAATTTCCTTATCAAGAAATGTTATATGAATGGACAGGTATGTTAGTTCATACTTCAGAGTGGGAACCTAAACAACCACAATTAGATTTAACATATTTTACTGATGCAACCGCTTTACAAAATGCAAGACTTCAAGCTAATATTTCTGCTACTAAAGCAGCACGAACTGGAGGAGGAGTTGCAGGTTCTTCTACTGGTGGAGTTCCTAATCAATTTACTGCAATTCCTGGTTATGAAAATACATCAGGTCAACCTTTATATGTAGGAGTAGCTACTTTACCAACAACTTGGTATACAGCTAACACAAATTTGTTACAAACTGCACTCGGAAATGTTACAGTTGTAATATTATGAGTGAAAAAAAAATTGGTGTTATGGTTGCCACACCTTGTTATGGCGGTCTTTTATCAGAAGGATATTTACATGGGATATTAAGTCTAACTCAATTTGCAGCTAAAAATAAATTTAAAGTTCATTTAAATACAATGGGTAATGAAAGTTTAGTTACTAGAGCTAGAAATACATTAGTAAGTCAATTTTTAGATTATTGTGAAAAAGATGATAAATCTTTTACTCATTTAATGTTTATAGATGCAGATATCGGATTTAATGGAGAAGCTGTAACTCGATTGATACAATCAGATTATGATATAGCATGTGGAATATATCCTAGAAAATCTATTGATTGGAAAGGTATTCCAGGTTTTGTAAAAGAAGATCCAAAAAATCTTGAACAAAAAGCTTATGGTTATAATTTAAATTTTGCTAATCCTAGAAATATAAAAGTAGAAAAAGGATTTACTGAAGTTTTAGATGCTGCAACTGGATTTATGTGTATAAAAAAAGAAGTTTTTTATAAAATGAAAGAAGCTTATCCTAATCTTAAATATACTAGTGATCAAATTATTAATAATAATAGATATTCTAGTAAAAATTGTTATGCATTTTTTGACTGTATTATTGATGAAAAAAGTAATAGATATTTAAGTGAAGATTATGCTTTTTGTAGATTATGGCAAAAAATAGGCGGTAAGATATATGCTGATCTTCAAAGTCCTTTAACGCATTATGGAACTTATCCATTTGCAGGACACGTATGGACTAAATTTAAAGTTGATGAGATAATAAAAAAAGATGGTACTAAAATTAAAGTTGACGAGGAGATAAAAAAAGATGGCAATGACATACAGCAGTCTTCAAAATGATATTAAAGTTTGGGCTGAAAATACAGGAACTGATTTTACTAATCAAGTAGGAAATTTTATTCAAAATGCTTTTGAAAGTTTATCAAGAGATATAGACCCTATTGGATTTAATGAAAATGTAACTACAACTACAATAGCGGGAGATAGAATGGTAAACCTTCCTACTGCTATTGAACCTATGTTATTTAATTATTTATCAATAACTGTAGGTTCTAATGTAAGTTATTTAGAAATGAAAACTTTAGCATATTGTCAAGAATATTGGCCTGATATATCAATTCAAGGCCAACCTAAATATTTTTCTAATTTTGATGATGATCGAGTTTATTTAGCTCCCACTCCAGATCAAGCATATACAGTTAAATTAGGATATCAAGGTAAAATTAATCCTTTATCTAATACTAATACTACAAATTGGTATACTGAAAATATACCAAGTACATTAACTTATGCTTGTTTAGCTGAAGCAAATCTCTTTACAAAGAACATGGAAGACTATACTATATACAAAAATTTGTATAAAGAACAAGTAGCTACTATAAATAATGAAGCTCGTAGAAGAAGAAGAACAGATTATAAGTTTCCTGGTAGCCCTCTTGGTACAAACACATTAACTGGAGGACAATAAATATGGCAATAACACAAGCGATAGCTACTGTATTCAAACAAGACTTAATGTCGCCTGGTGGAAACCTTGCAGCACTTACTTTGAAATGTGCTTTGTATGATAACACTGCATCTTTAGCAGCAAACACAACTGCTTATGCTACTGCGAATGAAATTTCATCATCTGGAACTAATTATACTACAGGTGGAAATGCATTAACTAATGTAGCAATTACTGTAGATGGAACTACTGCAATTTTTGATGCTGATAATGTTACATTTGCAAATGCAACAATTTCTGCTCAAGCTGCACTTTTATATAATGCAAATAACAGTAACTCTGCAATTGCGGTTTTAGATTTTGGAGGAGTTAAAACTTCTACAAATGGAACTTTTGAATTACAGTTTCCAACTGCAAACTCATCTGCTGGCTTAATTAGAATAGCATAAGGAGAAACTCCTTATGGCAAGTACATGGAATAGTGGCCAATGGAATTTAGGTTCATGGAGTGATTCAGCTTCAGGTTCTGCTATTACAGGTTTATTAGCAAATACCGCATTAAATTCAATAACAGTAGATGCACAAATAAATACTGGTTGGGGTAGATCAACTTGGAATTCAGCAACATGGAATGCTGCACCTAGTGCTTTTGTTACTGTAACTGGTTCACAAGCAACTGTTGAAATAGATTTAGGTTTAGGTTGGGGTAGACAAGCTTGGAGTTCTGATGGATGGAACACTCCTGGTGGTTATATTCTAACAGGAAATGGTAGTTTATTTTCAATTACAGGTCAACAAGTTAATACTGCTATTAATTCTGTTTCAGCAATAATTGGAAATGCAGGAATAACTCTATCAGGTCAATTTGCTAATGCAAATGTAGGATCAAGTACAGTTACTGCAAATGCTAATACAGGTACTATTACTGGATTATTAGCAAATACACATATAGGAACTTATTCTATTGCAGCACATGGGACTATAACTATTGTAACACCTGGTTTTGATTTAGAAGCAAATTTAGGAATTACTGCAACTGGAACTGCTAACTCAATGGAGATAGTTGGTCAAGAACTAACTTCTTATTTAGCTACTATTACAACTACTACTGAAAACATTATTCCTATAACTGGAATAAATGCTAATGCTAATGTCAGTTCATTTATAATAAGTACAGGACAAATATTAGATATAACAGGTCAAGGAATGACTATATCTTTAGCTACAATTATACCTGATTCTAATAACTTTTTAGAAATGACTGGAATACAAGCTAATGTTACTCCTGTAAATTTAAGATTTTGGGACGATATTAATGATTCAAATACCTATACATGGACAAATATTTAGTGTACAATTTAATACAAATATATATTATTTACAAAAATAAACTTATAAGGTATAAATAATTATGGCTTCAAGTTATACAGCACGATTAAAATTAGAACGTCAAGCTTCAGGAGAAAACTCAGGTAATTGGGGTAATCTTGTTAACTATGTTTTTAATAGAGTTGATTGTTCAGTAAAAGGTTATCAAGCAGCAAACGTTGCAGGAAATGCAAATGTAACTTTAACCTCTGCTAATTCTACAACTAACACAAATGATACTTCTACTGATGATCAAGTTCATAATGCAGTATTAGAATTTACAGGTGCCTTAACAGCAAATATTCATGTTTTTACAGATGCAGAAGAAACAAAATATACTTTATTTAATAATACATCAGGTTCATATACTTTAACTTTTGCAAATACAGGTCATGCTGCAAATGGAGTAGCTCTTAAACAAGGAACAAAAACATTAGTATATTCAGATGGATCTACGATTGCAGATATAATGGCTGATTTAGGTGATTTAAATGTTACTGGAATTGGTAATGCAGGGTCATCAAATTACTTTACATTACCAGCTTCTGATGGTACAAGTGGACAAGCTTTAACAACTGATGGAAATAAAGTTTTATCTTTTGCTACAGCAGGAATAACAACAGGAAAAGCTATCGCTATGGCGATGGTTTTTGGTTAATAGGAGAATAATAATATGGCAAACCCAAATATAGTTAATGTTGCAACTATCAATGGAAAAACGGATGTATTTGCATTAACTACAACAAGTGCTAATTTAGTAACAGCTACAGCGAATACTGTTTTTAAAATAAATTCTATTATGATATCAAATATAGATGGTACTAATGCAGCTAATGTTACAGTAAATTATTATGATGGTTCTAATAGTAGAGCTATTGCAAATATAATTTCTGTACCTGCACAAGCTACTTTGCAAGTGGTTGATAAAAATAGTTCGTTCTATCTTGAAGAAACAGATATTGTTCAAGCATTCGCAGGCGCTAACTCAGATTTAGAATGTTTAGTATCATATGATGTAATTGCAGATTAGGAGGTTATATAATTTATGGCTAACGGTGGAATTATAGGACCAGACAATAATCCAGTAATTGAAGATTTAATTACAAATGCAACTTCTTCTAATCCAAGTTTTGCAGTTCAACCAGGCACAAGCGTAGTTAAACTTTTAATTGTAGGAGGAGGCGGAAACGCTAATTCCGGAGGACAAGCTGGAGGTGGAGGAGCAGGCGGTTATAGATATTTTGCAACTCAACCAGTTACAGGTGGAAACCCTTATCCCTTAACTGTTGGAGGAGCATCCTCTACAAGTAGTGCAATGGGATATACTTCATCAGCAGGCGGAAACGGTGCTGGAGGTAGAGGCTCAAATGGAATTCCTGGCGGATCAGGTGGAGGAGCAGCTGATCACTTTCCAGGTGGAGGTGGATCCGGTGGATCAGGAAACTCTGGAGGTTATACACCCCCAGAAGGTAATCCAGGTTCAGGAGCATCACCAGGTGCAAATCAAGGAGAAACTCCAGGAGCAGGTGGCGGGTCAGCAACTCCAGGAGCACTAGTTGATGGAACACCAGATGGAAACCCTGCTTATTGGGCAAGAGGTGGACAAGGAACACCTAATGATATTACAGGAACAGACTTATGGTATGCAACAGGTGGATGTCATCCAAAAGGACCAATACCATCACCTGCAATGCAAAATGCAGGATATCCAGTAAGAGCAAATCCAAGTGACTGGGCAGGAGCAACCCCAATGGCAAACACAGGTAATGGAGCAGTTGGAGAAGGACCAGGTCCGGGAGCTAGTGGAGTTGTAATTGTAGCTGAAACAGGAGCAGGTGGTTTAGTAGCTTCAGGTGTTTGGAAATTAAGCACTCAATATGAAGCTAGAATGGCAGGTAATTGGTAATGGCATCATTTGCAGAAATGAGATCAGATAATGATGAAATTTTAAGAATTGTTGTTATATCAGATAATGATGTAGACAATAATGGTGGAGAGTTATCCGCACAAGCTGAAACTTGGGTAACTGATAATATTAATCCATGTGAAAATATTAAAGAGGAGCTTGGTGGAACTTATCCAGCGACTTATTGGAAACAAACTTCATACAGCAATGCATTTAGAGGAGGATATGCCCACACAGGTGGAGAATATGATTCAGTCAATGATGTATTTGTTAGAATAAAACCTTTTCCTTCTTGGGTTTTAGAAGATAATAAATGGGAGTGGGAAGCACCAGTAGCTAAACCTACAGAGGAAGAGTATCACAAAAGTTGGAATGAAGATTTAGGAAGATGGGAAGGAACTAAAGAAGGTGGTTTATATTTCCATGATGGAAACTCGTGGAGTGAAGTAGTATAGTAATTGATTTAGATCAATTTTTAATTTTTTTGTTTTGATATAAAGGTATAAATTATATTATAATTTATGAACCTATTTAATTATTACTGGTATTTTGAAAATGCTTTATCTCCTAAATTGTGTGATGATATTATTAAGTATGGAAATTTACAACAAGAAAGTCTTGGTTTAATTGGTGGAGTAAGTGAGAAAGCAAATAAAGGAATTCCTTTAAATGAAGCTGATTTAAAACATTTAAAAAAGAAAAGAGATTCAAATATAGTATGGTTAAATGAAAGATGGATTTATAAAGAAATACATCCTTATATACATATAGCCAATATGAATGCACATTGGAATTTTGAATGGAATTTTTCAGAAGCAGCACAATTTACTAAATATAAACTTAATCAATATTATGATTGGCATACTGATAGTTGGAATGTTCCTTATCCTTCTGATAAACAAAAAGAGATGAGGGGAAAAATAAGAAAATTATCCACTATTTGTGTACTTTCTGATAAATCAGATTATGAAGGAGGAGAACTTGAATTTCAATATAGAAATAAAGATGATCCAAATCCTTCAGATATATGTCCTCATACTGAAAAGAGAGGAACTATAATTGTTTTTCCTTCTTTTATTTGGCATAGAGTTAAACCAGTAACTTCGGGAAATAGATATTCTTTGGTTGTATGGCATTTAGGAGAACCTTTTAAATAATGTTTAAAGAAAAAAATTATAAAGTATTAAAACAAGCTATTTCTCCAGAATTAGCAGATTTTATTTATAAATATTTTTTAATGAAAAGACAGGTTGCTAGAACCTTTTATGATACTAAATATATATCTCCTTATAATACTGATTGGGGAGTATGGAATGATCAACAAGTTCCAGAAACATATTCTTATTATGCTGATATTGCTATGGAAACATTATTAGAAAGAATGTTACCTATTATGAAAAAAGAAACTGAATTAGAATTAATACCTACTTATTCTTATGCAAGAATATATAAAAAAGGTGATATATTAAAAAGACACAAAGACAGATTTAGTTGTGAGATATCAACTACTATGAATCTTGGAGGTGAATTATGGGCTATTTATTTAGACCCCAACCCAGGTTTGGCAGGAGAAGGGGAATATAAACCTGGAAATAATCCTGGTATTAAAATAGAATTAAACCCGGGAGATATGTTGATCTATAAAGGAGAATTATTGGAGCATTGGAGGGAAGCATTTGAAGGAGAACATTGTGGACAAGTTTTTTTACATTACAATAATGTTAATACCCCTGATTCTGAAACAAATAAATATGATACTCGACCTCATTTAGGACTTCCTTCAGACTTTAAAGAAGGAAAATGAACGCTTTAAAATCTAGAAATGATTGGGATATAATTAATAAATCTTTAGAAAATAATCAAATAACTGTAGTTGATAATTTCTTTACTCAAGCTACATTATTTACTTTAAAAAACAGAATGCTTTATGAATCAAAATTTCATGATTACTATGGAGAAAAAAAATATCAAGCTATAAACTATCTTCCTGAGACTGATTCTATTACTGATTTAATTGTTAAAAATTTAAAACAAAAAATAAAAATATTACCAGAATTTAAAAGAGGATGGAGTTTTATATATGCAAATAACAGTAATGGAGTAAGATTACATTCAGATCCTTCACTTATTAATTTAAATGTGTGGGTATCAGATGACGATATATCTACAGATCCAAAATTAAATGGATTAATTATTTACGAAATTTTTCCACCTTCAGGTTGGGAGCGAAAAGATTGGAATGGTAATCATGAAAAAGTTCTAAAATATTTAGAAGATAAAAAAATTGAACCAGTTAAAGTTAATTATAAGAATAATAGAGCTGTATTTTTTAATGGGATGTATTTACATAAGTCAGATAAAATAGCTGTTAAAAAACAATTAAATAAGCGTAGAATAAGTTATACATTACTGTTTGGATTAAATGAAAATAGAAATTTTAGATAATCATATTGGAATTTTTTATCAAGCTTTTGATAAAGAGTTTTGTAATAATTTTATAGAATACTTTAAAATATTAGAAGATTTAAAATATGTCCATCAAAGAAATAATTATAAAACAAAAGATATGACAGTGGATATAATAGGGGAAAAATATTACGATAGTTCATTTCCTCTAAATGCAAATCTTGGAAATTTTTTAAAAAAAATGTTTGATAATTGTTATATTCATTACAGAAATAAATATTCTATTTTAAATGAATTACATTCGCATTCTATTAGGAATGTTCTTCTTCAAAAAACAAAACCTGGTGAGGGTTATCATAAATGGCATTGTGAAAATGATCATACTGCACGTAAAGATAGAGTATGTGCTTTTATGTTATATTTAAATGATGTAGAAGAAGGAGGAAAAACTGAATTTTTATATCAAAATATAAAAATTAAACCTGAAGAAGGTAAACTATTAATATGGCCTGCGCAGTTTACACATACTCACAGAGGCAATAGTCCTATCTCTAATAATAAATATATTTTAACAGGGTGGATAGAATATGTTTGAAATAATTGAATTTAAATCTAAATGGAAAACACCTTTAGGTTTAAATAAAGCTACTTGGATATGGAAAAATAAAATAAAAGATTTAGATTTAATTAATACTAAAAATTTTCTTTTGGAGAAAGAAAAAGAAATTTTAAAATTACCATCAGAACATGATGGTTTAACTCATCTACCTGACGGAATTACTGCTAGATCAAATCAATTTAATTTATTTAATTTTAATCATAACTATACTAATAAGATTAAAAAATTTATTCAAGATAATGTAAAACAGTTATGTCAAAGAACAGGTATTGAAATAAAAGATTTTTACATTATGTGTTGGTTTAATGTTTTAAGAGAAGGAGAAATTATACATAAACATAGACACTACACTCTGTTAAATGGCGAAGAATCATTTATAAGTGGACATTTATGTATTAGTGCTAATAATACTAATACATATTATAATAGTATCTGTGACCAACCTTTATTAATTATTAAAAATGAACCAGGTCTTTTAAATTTTTTTCCTGGATATTTACCTCATTTTACTGATCCTCATATAGGCCCTGATATTAGAATTACTATTGCAATGGATATTTATTATGATAAGAGTTTTGCTAATCAAAAATTTTTAGAGAAAAACGTTGTGATACCTTTATTTAGATAATGAAACATTTCTATAAAGAAATTCAAGGTTGGTTTGATTTCCAAGAATTATATACAGAAATGGTGTCTATTCATGATAATGCTCACTTTGTTGAAGTAGGAGTTTGGAAAGGAAAATCTACTTGTTTTTTAGCTGTTGAGATTATAAATCAAAATAAAAATATACAGTTAGATACTATTGATAACTACTCTTATTTAACAGAAGAATATAAACATAATAAAAATGTACCTAAAGAATTTAAAAAAAATATAGAACCTTTTAAATTTATCCATCCTATATATAAAGATAGTGTAGAAGCTACTCGATTATATAAAGATAAATCAATAGATTTTATATTTTTTGATAGTGAACATACTGAAGAATATGCTACTAAAGAAATAGAAGTATGGTATCCCAAACTTAAAATAGGAGGTTTTATAGGAGGACATGATTATGTATCTTTTTTAAATCCTAATTTTAGATATATTATTGGAGTAGGAAATGCTGTAAATAAAATATTTAATGATAATTTTAAATTATATCCTGGAAAACGAGATAATGAAGGTCGTATTTATGGACCATCTTGGTTACATAAAAAACTAGAAAAATCCATTAGATAATATATACTTTTTGTTATTATGCCATTAACAAAATTGAATTTTCAACCTGGATTAGATACTGAAAATACAGAAACCGGCGCAGAAGGTAGATGGATTGACGGAGATAAGATCAGATTTCGTAAAGGACTTCCTCAAAAATTAGGAGGTTGGAATAAATTTAGTACAGCTTATTATGTAGGAGTAGGAAGAGCTTTAGAACAATGGTTTGCTTTAAATGGAGCTAGATATGAAGCTTTAGGAACTGATAGAAAAGTATATACTTATGCTTCAGGTGATAATCAAGATATTACTCCTATAAGAGAAACAGCTAGTTTAGTAAATGCTTTTACTACTACTAATACAAGTGCTAATGTAACTATTTCAGATATTTCACATGGAGCTATACTTGGAGATTTTGTAACTTTAACTAATGCTAGTACTTCAGTTGGAGGAATTCCAGCTGCAACTTTAGATGCTGAATATGAAATTTTATCTATTACTAATGTTGATGCTTATATAGTTCAAAGTAATGCTACAGCTACTTCAACAGCTGGTCCAACAGGAAATTGTACAGCTACTTATCAAATAAATACAGGTCCTAGTCTTCAAACATTAGGATATGGTTGGGGAGCAGGAACTTGGAGTACAAGTACATGGGGAACTCCTCGGAGTATTTCTATTGTAACTTTAGATATGAGAATGTGGTCTATAAATAATTGGGGAGAAGATTTAATTATTACTCAAAAAGATGGTCCTACTTACGAATGGGATTTAACAGGTGGAATGAGTGGTAATAGAGCTACATTAATTGCTAATGCTCCTACTAATTCTACTTTATCAATGATATCAACAGAAACTAGACACGTAGTTTTATTGGGTACAGAAACAACTATTGGAGATACCGCAACTCAAGATAAAATGTTTATTCGTTGGTCTGATCAAGAAAATTATAATCAATGGAGTCCTAATGTAACTAATTCAGCGGGATCACAAAGAATAGCAGGTGGAAGTGAAATAAGAAGTGCAAAAGCTGCTAAAGGAACTATTCTAGTATGGACTGATACTACTATGCAATCAATGTCTTTTATAGGTCCACCTTTTATATTTGGTTTTAGACAACTAGGTAATGATTGTGGAGCTGTCGGTATGAATGCTGCAATAGTAATAGATGATATAGCTTACTGGATGTCCGATGGACAATTCTTTAGATATGCGGGAGCTGTTCAAGAAATACCTTGTCCTGTATTAAATCATGTATTTGATGATATAAATAAAGTTCAATATCCTCAAGTTTATGCTGCGCAGAACTCTAATTTCTCTGAAGTAATATGGTATTATTGTTCTAGTTCCTCAGATCAAAATGATAGATATGTAATGTATAATTATTTAGAAAATTCTTGGTATTTTGGTACTATGAATAGAAGTACATATCAAGATAATGGAGTTGAATTTAATCCTTTAGCTAGTGATTATACAGCTAATGCTACAGCTAATACTTTTTCTCAAATTAATGGTTTAACAGCGGGAAGAAGTTTAATTTATAGAATGGAAGATGGAGTAGATGATGATGGATCAGCTTTGACTTCTTATATTCAATCTGGTGATGGAGATTTAGCTGATGGAGAACAATTTATGTTTATAAACAAAGTAATACCTGATTTTCAAAATCAGACAGGAAATGCTATAATTACTTTAACTACTAGAGATTATCCTTATGGTAATAGCCAAACTGGTGAAACTTTAACTGTCAGTAATACTACAGCTTTTGTTAATACAAGGATTCGTGGTAGACAATCTAATGTAAAAATTGAAAATACAGCAATTGGAGACAATTGGAGATTTGGAACTTTAAGAGTTAATTTAAGAGCTGATGGAAAAAGATAAATATAAAATACGAAAAGCACAGATTTCGGATGCTGTTCGAATAAGAGAACTATTAAAAACATGGTTAATAGAGGCTCCTTTTAACTTTGGAAACACCAATAATAAAAAAGCATTAGAAAATATAGTATTTTACATTAAGAATAGTTTTGTTATAGTAGTAGAATATGAAAATATTATTGTAGGAACATTAGCTGCAACAGTCGATGAAACATGGTATAGTGATAAAAAGTTTATGAGAACTTTATGGTTACATGTAAATCCACAACATCGAAGATTCAGCATTTTTCGTTCTTTAATGATAGTATTTAAGGAATATGCATTAGCTAATAAAGTTACTGCTATATGTGAGATATTTCAAGGTAAAGATGTTGAGAGAAAAAACAATGCCTTTATTAAATTAGGTTTTAAAGTTATAGGAGGAACTTTTATAGTCAATGGGTAGTATATTCAAACCAAGCACAACAGTAGTACAGGCACCATCGCAGTCATCGACTAGCTATGATATACCTGAATACTTTAAAGAAATTCAAGAACGAACTTTAAGAACAGCAGAGAATGTTTTTAGTCAACCTTATACAGCGTATCAAGGTCAACGTATAGCTTCCCTTTATCCGCAAGAAATTGCAGCTGAAAATGTATATTCTCAACAAGTAGTTCCTCAAGCTGGTCAATTAGCTGGTATAGGTCAACAAATAGCAAATGCTGGTGCTCAAACTTATGATACTGCAACAGCTCAAGCTTATGCTAATCCTTATGAGAATCAAGTTATTTCAGGAGCATTAACAGATTTAGGAGAAGCTTATGGACAAAGTAGTAGAGCTATGGATGCTTCTGCTGTAGGGGCAGGTGCTTTTGGTGGATCAAGACAAGGTATAGAAAACGTATTAGGACAAGAAAGATATTTAGATTCAGTAGCTGATACAACAGCAAGATTAAGACAAGCAGGTTTTGAATCAGGTGCAAGTAGATTTGCTCAAGATAGAGCTGCACAAATGGGAGGACTAGGGCAACAACTAGGTGCTGCAACTACTCAGATAGGAGCTTTACAATCAGGTGCGCAAGGTCTTCAAGCTTTTGGTGCACAAGCACGTGGTATAGAACAAGCTAAATTAGCAGAAGGATATCGTGACTTTATAGAAGCAAGAGAATATCCTGCTGGACAAATAAGACAAATGGTTGGAGCTTTATCAGGTGCTCCTATAAGAAGTTATGGAGAAGAAAGATCAGGATCAGTAGGTACACCAGTAGCTGGCCCGAGTATCTTTGGTCAAGTAGCAGGTGCAGGATTATCAGCTTATGCAATGTCTGATATAAGAATGAAAGAAGATATTACATTAGTAGGAAAATCTCCTATGGGAATTAATGTTTATACTTTTAGATATAAAGGTGATGATAAAAAATATCAAGGTGTAATGGCTCATCAAGTACCTCAAGCTGCAGAAGTAGATGCTAATGGATACTTAATGGTAGATTACTCTAAACTTGATGTAGACTTCAAGGAGGTTTAATGGCTAATCTTGATTATATTATAGATGAAGTAGAAAAATTAAAAGAAAATGAAAAAAAACTAGAAAGTTTAGAAAAGCATTTAAAGCCTGAAAAAAATTATAAAATGAATCGAAGTTCTACTGAAGATATAGAGAGTCATCCTGATTATAGACATAAGAAAAATTTAAATTGGGGATATATAGAAAATAAAGAAGGAAAGAGAGATTATGGTAGCTTAAATGAAGAAGGTAAATTTATCTTTGATAAAGATAAAGTAGATGAAGTAGTAGATGATAATGATGAAATAGTAGTAGATGATAATGATGAAATAGTAGTAGATGATAAAAAAATAGAAATTAAGGGCGGAGCTGCTTTAAGTGATAAAATTATTTTACCAAAGCCAAAACCAGAGAAAGAGAAAACTGGTTTTGCTAAGTTTACAGAAAATGTCGGATCAGCTTTTGAAAATATTGCTACAGCCTTACCTAAGAAAATGGAAGAAGTATGGAAGGATAAAGATAGAAAAAGAATGTTTTTAATGGGTTTAAATATAATAAATGAATCATCTGGTATTAAACCACTAGGTCAAGCTAAATCTCCATTAGGTATGATTTCAAGTGGAGTTATTAAAGCTGAAAAACAATTTGCTGCTGAAGATTTAGCGAAATATAAAGCTATGAATCCAATGAGAAGATATGAATCCATTGGTGAAAAAGCTATTTATTCCGATTTCGAAGGTTGGAAAGAAAGAATAAGAGATAGTAAAAAAGCAACTGCGGTTGCTCATAAATATAATTTAGCTAAAAATATTGCATTAGATGGAAAAGAACTTCCTACTGGTGTACTTAATAAAACATTTTCAAACTTAAAAGCAGTTTTATCAGAAGTTCCAGGTGGACAAGAAATATATAATAACTTACTTAAAACATTCTCAGATGAAGATTATATTAAAGAACATGGAAATAAAATGGGATTAGATGAACAAGTTATATTTAATGATTTATTTCAAGCTGCAACTTATGCACAAGTTGTTAAAGAAGTTAAAGAATTATATCCAGTATCTAATAAAGATATTGAAACTTTATTAAAAGCGAAAGGTGATATAGGTTCTAAACCTGAAGCTTTAAGAAGATTAATAGCTGCACAAATGGCAGCCAGAGAAATATCATTAGGAAGTGAAAAGTTTGCATATGAATTCTTTAGATTAGAGGATCCTCAATTTGAAAGTAAATCTATTCACATGGCAGAAAAAATGATTTCTGATAAATTAAGAAAAGAAAATATAGTAACTGATGAAACTTTAGAAACATTATTTGGAAGTAAAGATGATGTAACTGATGCTGGTTATATTTCAGCTTATTACTATCAAACAATGAAAGTTAAAGAATCAGAACTAGAAGATGATCCTTATACAATTTTTGTAACTGCTGAAAAGAAAAAAGAAGATATTAAAAAAAAGAAAATTGAAAAATACCAACAATAAAGTAAAATGATATGCTTGAAAACGAAAAAATTATTAAAGAAAATATTAAACTTCCAGATAATATCTTATCTAAAACTGACGAAGTAAAAATAGAAGAACCTGATAACGAAATTATAAAAGAAGAAATAAAAATAGAAGAACCTGAAAATATAAAAGTTGCTGAAGTTAAATTTACTGAAGACCAGCAAAAAGATATTAATGAATTACTTGAAGCAGATGTATCTCTTGAAGAAGCTAAAAAAATAGTATCAGGAACATATAAAGAAGGAGATACTAAAACGATTGATTATGAAGGTAAATCAGAGTACGAAGGTGATAAAGAATTTTTAGCTAAAGATGGAATAGATTTAGATTTAATTATAAAAACTAAACCTGAAGCTCTTAAAAAATCAGAAGCAGTGGTTGTTGATGATGTAGGACTGCAAGTAGCAGATAATTATATCTCAGCTAAATTATTATATGAAGTTAATGGATATAAAGCTGATAAAGAGAGTGAAATAAAAGGTAGTATTAGATTTGATTTAGGATTTGGTTTAGATGGAGCGCAGTTTAAAGAAAATAATATTAAAAATTTACTTATTAAAAGAATAAGCGATAGTGGAGAATATGATAAAGAAACTCTTAAAAACTATTTAGATAAAATAGAAGTTAAAACTGTTTCATTAAATTTTAAAGGTCAAGAAAAAAAAGGATTAGTTTATAGAATTCCTAAAGAACTAGGTGGAACTAATATGTTTGCAGCAGTTGATTCTCCTGAAATAGGTATGGCAGACCTTTCTGATGCTGTAGCTGATAGTGGTCCTATCGTTGCTTCGATAGTAGGGGCTACTTTTGGAAGTACCTTGGGTCCTATGGGTACAGTTGCAGGCTCTGCAGTTTCTGCTGGATTTTCAGAATTAGCAAGGTTAATGTATGGTTACCATCACTTAGGTTTACAAAACGACATATATGAAGATCCTGAAGAATTTTGGGAAGTTGCTAAAAATGCAGCTATAAAATACGCTGCGATTGATGCTGCAGCAACAGGAGTATTTTTAGCAGGCGCTAAATTACTTCTTCCTACTATTTTAGGTAAATCTCAATTAAGTACGAGCACTATTAAAGAATTTATAGAAACGGAAGGTAAAGTTAATAAGGGATTATTTACAGAAGTAAATAAAGTTAAAGCAATGATAAAAAAAGAATTTAACTTTACACAGACAGAAGTAGATAATTATTTTGCTGTATCATTAGGAAAGGCTATTCTTCACTCTGATCAATTAATTAAAAAAGGAAGTGCTGCGCAACGAGCTTTATTATCTGATGAAGTAATGAGATTAGAAAATATGTCTAAATTTAAAGACCTTGAAAAGAAAATTTTATTAAAAACAACTCAAGTAGGAGAAGTAGGAAATAAAGCAGCTGATGATATTATTATGAATATTCAAAAACAAATAACAAATCAAGCTGAAGTTGGAATAAAACAAGCTGAACTGGCTTTACTTAAAAATACAACACAACTAACTAAATTAGAAGGAACTTTTATAGATGATCTATCCATGAAATATATGGAAAACTTTGGAGTTACTTTAGATGATGCTTATAAAAGTATTACAGCTCGTTTATCAGCTTTAGATGATAACATTTCAGCTGGTATTTCAAAAAATACAGATTTAATGAAACTTAATTTAAAAGATGCTCTTAAAATAATTAATAAAGAGATGAAAGGATTTAAATTTTCAAAAGGATTATTTCCTAGTAAATTAATAACGAAAGGTAAAAAACCTCTTACTCTTAAACAAAAACTAAATCTCGAAAGAAATAATAAATTATTTAGAGTTTATAAACTTTTAGAAAAAGGAGGCTTTACTCAAATTGGCAAAGAAATGAAAATAGTCTATGAAGGTATGGGAGAAATAGGTAAAAAAAATATAACTTTAAAAGATGCTTATGCTTTAAAAAATTCTCTTCAACTAATGACTAATATAACAGAAGGTACAACTCAAGGTCAATTTATATTATTAGCTACAAAAATTAATAAAGATATTTTTGAGGTATTAATTAAAGGTAATAATAAAGAACTTGCTAAACAAGTATTAGAACGTCATGCTTTATTAGAAGCCAAAAGAAATTCTTTTTTTAATAATTTTAATAAAGAGTTTGGTCATGCTACTGTTTATGGTACTGGAATGAAAAATTTAGAATTTTCTTCACAGAAATTATTTAATAAAATTATTAATACTACAGATCAATCTCTTATTGAAGCATCACATTTAGGAACTTTAATGGCAAATAAAACTATTCCTAATGCAACTTCAAATGTTATAAAAACCACTTTATATAGAAATTATCTTAATAAAGTAATTCCTGATCCAGCGACAGGAAAAGCTTTAATGTCTCATAAAGAGTTTTTTTCAAAATTTGGTAAAAACTATGAAGCTATATTAGGAACTAACCAATACAAAAAACTTTATAATACACAAAAAGTAATAGATGCTTTTGATAATGCTTATGCAGCAGTTGCTGATATAAATTCAACTGTTGCTAAATTTTTACCAGGAATAAAAAACTGGAGTGCTTTAAGTAATGCAGGTCCGGGTGAAATAGTAGAACATATACTTTCTGACGCCTTTGTAAAAACTACTAATCTTACAAAATTATTAAATGCTTTACCTACCAAAACAGTATTACAAATTCGTGAAATTTATTTAAGTAGAATGATGAAAGAAGTAACAGACGGAACTTTTACTCCTAATATATTACATAAAGGTATTCAAACAACTGTCGGAGGTGTTTCATCAACAACAACTATTAATGGTTTTAAGATGAATGCTTTTTTAAATAGTAATAGATCAGTTATTTTACAATTATATGATCCTTCTTTTTTTCAAACAATGAGAGCAATGGGAGATGTTTTAGAAATGTTACAAGTTCCTAAAAATCTTGCTAAAGCTGCTCAGATGAGTGTTAAAGACGCTACAGAAAATGCAGCTTTATTTATTGATATGATTTACGGACCACTAAATCATAAAAGATTAATTCTTAATAGATTTGCACGATTATTAGATAAAACTAAAATGAATACTGATAATATATTTTTATTTACAGACTATGCAATGTTTACAGAAGCTGCAAAGAAAAATTTTTTAGCTGGTAACTTTCCAGCTTGGATTGGAAAACTTCCTGAAAAAGAAAGAATAACTTTTATAGATAAAGCATTAAAATATATAAAAATGGAAGATACAACACTCGGTAAACTTGCTTCTAAATATCTTACTAGAGATAATTTTATTGATTTCGTAAATTTAGGATTCAATAGAGGAGCTGGTTTAAGACAATCGTTTAATTTAATTCCTAGAAAAGGAAATTGGACAGCACCTTTAAAAAATCCTATGGTTCAAAAAGAATATTTAGAAGATAAATTTTCAGAAATGAAAGGTGATGATAGAATGCAAGGTGATGCTGACATGTTTTTTCCTGTAGATGTTGGCGCAAAGTATGCAATCAAAGCTCTTAAAGCAGTATTTGTTGATCTTCCAGTTAAAAGTTATAAAGCTGCTGAAGAAGCTATAATAAGTGCTGGCAAAGAAGAAAAAAGAGATATTAAAGAAGAAAAATTTGAGAAAGAACTTGCTCAATAATGCTGGCTAAAAATAAGGGTTGTCTTTGTGAAAATCTAGCAGTGTGTTGGTTACAAGAACAAGGTTATTATGTGTTTAAAGGAAGTCAAACACATTGTGCTATTGATTTAATTGCCGTGGATCCAAAAACATTAGAACATAAATTTTTTGATGTAAAACATATTGCTCGTAGAAAAGATGGAAGTTTAATAGCTCGTTCACCTAGAATTAAAGACAAACGTATACATATTTTATCGGTAGACTTAATTAATAAAAAATGTAGAATAGTTCAAAAAAGGAAAGCTACATGGAGTTAAGAAAAAAAACAGAAATGATCGTAGTACATTGTGCTGCAACTAAACCATCTATGGATATTGGAAGAACTGAAATTCGTAAATGGCACGTAGAAGATAATGGTTGGGATGATGTAGGTTATCATTATATCATAAAACGTGATGGTACTGTAGAAGTAGCTAGAGCTGAAGCTTTTCAAGGAGCACACGCTCCTTCTGTAAATTCTAAAAGTATAGCTATTTGTTTAGTAGGTGGTATGGCAGAAGATGGTGATGCTGAAAATAATTTTACCTTAGAACAATTTTTATCATTAAAAGATTTAATTAAAAAAATTAAAATGACTAATCCTAATATCGTAGAAATAGTAGGACATTGTGATGTACAAGCGAATAAACCAAATTGTCCTGGGTTTAATTTAAAAGAATGGTTAATTAAGGAGGATATAAATGTGGCTTAATATTGCAGCTAAACTTGTACCTGGGATCATTAAAACTGGAATGAGTATAGCATCAAATAGACGAAGAAGTAAAGAATTAGAATCAGTTGCAGAAATGAAACATGCTGAACGTATGGCTTCTGGTGAACTAGAATATAAAAAAGCAATAATAACTAATAATAATCAAGGATGGAAAGATGAGTTCGTGCTGATATTGGTGTCAGCCCCAGTGATGTTATTAATTTGGTCTATATTTTCTGATGACCCGGAAATTATGATTAAATTAGAAAAGTTTTTTGAACAATTTAATAATATGCCATTCTGGTATCAAGCTTTATTTATTGGAGTAGTATCAGCAATATACGGATTAAAAGGAGCCGATATAATTAAGAAAAAATGATAAAAAAATTATTTGAAAAACTTATAGATAAACTTTTTGGAAAACGTTGTAAATGTGGAAATAAATCATAAAATTGTTTTGATAACTAATTAGTTATTATAAATTACCTGATGAGATGGTTTATAATATTTTTATTAGTAACAACATCAGCCACAGCTTGTAATTGGAAAGATAATATTCCATGTGTAACTATTTATCCTAATTCTAATAAATTAGATTTTAGAATACAACCTACTAATACTATTACACAAAAAGAAATAAAAACATTTAATTTAATTACTTTAAATAAAGTATTAAATTTTGTTAATGGAACTAACGCAGTTCAATCAGGACCTATTGGTCAAACTTCATCTTTATTTTTAAGAGGAACTAATAGTAATCATACATTAGTATTACTTAATGGAATTCCTATAAATGATTTTTCTTCTCCTACAGGTCAATTTGATTTTGGTCAAGATTTTATGTATAATGTGTCAATGATCCAAATTTATAAAGGTGCTTCAGCAAGTAAATTTGGTGCTGATGCGATAGGCGGAGCTATTAATATTATTACTTTTGTTAATTATCAAAACAATATAGCAACTACTGATAAAAGTGTTAGTGGTAATTATTATAAAAATATAAATAATTGGAATATTAGTATTCAAGGCGGTGGCTATAAAGATAAAGATAAATCAGCTTTAAGTGGAGGAACTGATAAAGATAGTGTTAATAATAAATCAGTAGCTATAAATATTAATAGATGGTTTGATAATATTAATTTTAGAACTACTTTATTTTCTAGAAATACTTTTGCAAATATTGATGGTCATTCTTTAGATATTCAAGATGGATTTAGTAATAATAACTTTTATGCTTTTCAATCTGGATTAGATTATAAAACTAAAAACTATACTAATTATATAACTTTACATACTCATACTTATGATAGGCAATATGAAAATGATCAATATAAATCTAGTAATTACTTTTTTAAAATAGGTCATCAAGCTAATACTTATGGTCTAGGATTAGATTATAAATATGACGAATCACTAACTCAAGATGATGATAATATAAGTTTATTTGCTAATTATAATTATAATATATTTTCTTTAGGTGCAAGGAAGGATTCTGATAATGAAACTTATAGTTTAGGTTTATTTAAAAGTTTAACAGATAAATTAGATATAAGAGCTAATCATTCAACTGGATATAAAAAGAAAACACTATGGACTAATGAAGAAGATAGTAAAACTAATGAAGTAAGTTTAGATTATAATAACCTTACTTTATCTCTTTTTGAATCAGATACTGGAATACAAAATCAAGATGGAGTAGAAGTATCTTATAAAAAAGACAATTTTAATATATTTGCTTCTCATTTAAATAGCAAAAAGAATGAAATAGTTCAATTAAGACGACCAAAATGGAAAGCTGGTTTTAATCATTTTTTTAATATTAATAAATTTAATCTAATTACTGATTATAGTTTTATAGGAGAAAGTTATGATATTCATAATAGCAATTGGTCTACTATTAAAATGAAAGAATTACATCTAATTAATTTTGGAATAGAAAAGAATGGCTTTACTTTAAATATTAATAATTTATTAAATCAATCATATGAAATGCCACACGGCTTTACAGGTGAAGATAGACAGTTTACACTAGGTTATAACAAGAAATTTTAACATGAAAAATATATACTTATTTGAATTAAGTGATGTATTCGCTGACCAAGTTTATTTACCATATAGCTCGGGTGTAATATGGTCATATGTTAAAAATATAAAAGAAATAAAAGAAAACTATATTTTAAAAGATTGGTTTTATGCTAGAGAAGAAGCAGAAGATATTATAACCAAAATTAAAGATCCAGACATATTACTATTCAGTTGTTTCATGTGGAATTGGAATTTAAATTGTCAAATAGCTAAAACTATAAAAGAAAAATATCCTCATTGTAAAATAATATATGGAGGTCAACATCAACCGCTGGCTGATAGAGCTAAAGGTTTTTTTGAAGAACATTCTTATGTAGATATACTTATTCATACTGAAGGTGAAGAAACTATAAAAGAAATATTACTTAATAAAGATTTAAAAGAAGTTAAAGGAATTACTTATAATGTAGATAATAAAGAAGTAATAAACCCTCCTAGAGTGAGATTAGAAGGTATACATGATAATCCTAGTCCTTTTCTAGATGGTAGTTACGATTTAGTTATAGAAAAGAATAAAAAAGAAAAGAATTATAGTTTTCACGCTACTGTAGAATCAGCTAGAGGTTGTCCTTTCAGTTGTGCCTTTTGTGAAATAGGAGACAAGTATTATCAAAAAATTAAAACAAGTTATGAAAAAACTAAAAGAGAAATAGATTGGATTGCTAAAAATAAAATAGAATATGTAACTGATGCTAATTCTAATTTTGGTATTTTATTTGATACTGATTATGATTTAGCTGAGTATGTAGTTAAAGTAAAAGAGAAAACAGGATATCCACAAGCTTTTAGAGTTACATGGGCTAAAGGACAAGCTGATAAAGTTTTAAAAATAGCAAAGCTCTTTGAAAAGTATGATATTCAAAAAGGTATGACTATTGCTTTACAATCTTTTAATCCAGATGCTTTAAAAGCTATTAAAAGAAAGAATGTTCATAGTGGTAAACTAAAAGAGTTTATTGATATGTATGAAAAAGAAAATATAGCTAGTTATGTAGAATTAATTTGGGGACTTCCAGAAGAAACACTTAATTCTTTTATTGATGGAGTAACTTATATAATGGAAGAAGGATATCATACTTATTTAGATGTACATTTAATGATGTTACTTCCTAATGCTCCTATAAATGAACCTGGTTATAAAGATAAATTTGGAATTGAATCAGTGGATGCGCAACCTAGATTTTCTCATAGATCAAATCCTGAAAAGTTAGTAGATGATTTAGTTTCTTTTGTAACAGCAACAAGAACTTGTTCCCATGAAGATTGGATCAAGGGTCATCAATTTAGATGGTTAGTTATATTTGGTCATTACCTAGGTCCATTACAATTTATATCTAGGGGTATGAAAAAAATATATAAAATTAATTATAAAGATTTTTATACTGATCTATTATCTTTTAGTGAAAAAAATCCTCACACTTATATAGGAAAAGAATATTTAATTATTAAAAATAATTTAACTAAAATTTTAAAAAATGAAAGACATTGGGGTGATGTCATTCCTAATGTAGGAGATATAAATTGGGAAGTAGATGAAGCCTCTTGTATTCGATTAGTAGAAAATAAAGATATATTTTATAATGAAATTTCTCAATATTTAGAAAATAAATATGATACAGAGGAATTTATTGTAAGAGATATTATTAATTATCAAAAAGCTCGTTTACATCATCCTTTTAAAGAATATCCTATTCATAGATATTTTAATTTTAATATCCATGATGTTATAGAAAATAATAAATTAATTAAAGAAATAAAA
>Ga0208316_1000199_pt1 | contig 66476 bp, 60 predicted proteins | sample MalvireepMed_231_FD_184240 | JGI IMG/M metagenome (GOLD analysis project Ga0208316, IMG submission 184240) | Marine viral communities from the Global Malaspina Expedition - Malaspina viral metaG DeepMed_231 (SPAdes) (version 2) | ecosystem: Environmental > Aquatic > Marine > Oceanic | place... | reverse complement strand
GGAAATCGGCGGGTAATGGGCGAGGGCCCTGGTGGAACGCCGGAGCCTCGCACATGAATCAGGCCCTACCTAGAAAGTGGTTTTATGATCAGGGCCTGATATCGATACTGGATACGGTAAGATGGCTCAAACGTTGTTCATGAACCGCCGTGGTACGGAACCGTATGCCCGGTGGTGTGAGAGGACAGGGGAGGCGACTCCCCTTCCTACTCGATTGCGGCGTGATTATGTATCGTTGGCTACCTTCCCATAAGAGGGTGCTGGCATGTTATTATCGAGAATTGTTTTGATGCGAGGATGCTTTCATGGGTGTTGTGGCCAAGCGGTCGTCAATGATCTTTTACTCGGGTAGTGATGATCATTTCAGTCATCGAGTGCGCATTGTTCTGGCTGAAAAAGGAGTAGCGGTCGACATCGTCGATGTCGCTGAGGAGCAGCCGCCTGAAGAGTTAGCAGACCTCAATCCGTACAACAGCGTTCCGACGCTGCTGGATCGTGACTTGGTGCTTTATGAATCCAAGGTAATGATGGAATATCTGGATGAGCGTTTTCCTCATCCGCCCTTGCTGCCGGTCTATCCTGTAGCGCGTGCTCAAAGCCGTCTGTGGATGCATCGCATTGAGCGCGAATGGTGCCCGATGTTAGAGCAGATTCGCACCGGTGGTAAGAAAGAGGCCGATAAGGCACGTAAAGAGCTGCGTGAAAGTCTCATTGGCATTTCGCCCATCTTTGAAGATATGCCTTACTTCATGAGTGAAGAGTTTACGCTGGTAGATTGCTGTTTGGCACCGATCCTGTGGCGTTTACCTGAGCTGAATATTGAGTTGCCCGAGAAGCAAGTGAAGCCGCTGTTAGGTTACATGTCGCGGGTATTTGAGCGCGAAGCGTTTAAAGAATCTTTGAATGAGCGTGAAAAAGAGATGCGCGCTTGAGTTCATTCGGCCTCTTAGCTCTGTGGGCAAGAGGCCATATTTGTTAGGAGGAGGGAGTCTTATGAAATCGAGCCGTCCCTATCTCGCCCGAGCCCTCTATGAGTGGCTGTTAGACAATGAATTAACGCCCTACCTCGTGGTTGACGCCACGCAGCCTGGGGTGGAAGTACCAAGGCAATTTGTTCAGAATGGGCAAATTGTGCTCAATGTAGCGCCGACGGCGGTGCGTGACCTGTTTATGGAAAATCAGGCGATTGGTTTTAATGCTCGATTTGGTGGCCAGCCTATGCAGGTGATGATCCCAACGCCTGCGCTTATCGCTATCTACGCCCGTGAGAATGGTGCGGGTATGGTGTTCGGTCACGAGCCTGAGCTTGATGCTGCTGGGTTTGAAGAGCAGGATGATGAAGCTGGAGAAGCAGGCACTGACACAGAATCGGCAAAGCCTGAGCTGACGCTCACTGAGCCAACCTCTGAGCAAGCGTCCAGCCAGTCGTCTGATAAGGCGTCTGGCGATGACAAGCCCAAGAAAAAACCGACGCTGCGCGTTGTGAAGTAATCAGTCAGATAGCAGTCTCGGTAGCCAAATACAAAACAGCCTCGCCAACTATTTGGCGAGGCTGTTTTCTAGCATCTAGGTGTTAGTCAAGGTAGTCAAAAACCTTAACAATGCGTTGCACGCCACCTACGGAGGAGGCTGCATTCACAATGCGGTCTGCCTCTTCCCGAGTCACCATGCCCATTAAATAGACACTGGCGTTTTCCGTGGTGACCTTCAGTTTGGAAGAGTCAATGCGGTCATTCGTTGCCAGGTAGCTTATGACATTGGTGGTCAGCCACGTATCTGTTAGCCGCTGGGTGGCGGGCAGGTTGGCGGCGACGGTAAGCTCATTATGAACTTTGTCCACGCCGCGTAAGTTCGATGCAACGTTACCCGCCATGTTTTTCAGCTCTTCGCTTGGTACCTGTCCAACTAGCAGCAGCGTTCCGTTATAGCTGTGGGCGCGAATGCGTGCATCGCCTAGGCGGGCATCGGCACGAGCTAGCGCGCGCGCTACTTCGCGTTCAATCGTGGCGTCGACAGCTTCTACGTCATTGCTACGCTGGCCGTAGTTAGAGGGGTTTGAGGCGCTATTGTTGGCGCAACCGCTTAGTGCTATCACGCCGCAGAGCGTGGCAGCCAATAGTGTTTTGGATGAAAAGTGCAGGGCCATGAGGATGACTCCTTGATCAGTAATTATTCGCAAGGCGTGCGCTATTACTCAGCGCCACCAAACAGCTGTTCGTCAATTAAATCACAAAGGCAGTGAATAACGAGTAAATGAACTTCTTGGATGCGTGCGGTAGAGGTGGCGGGAACACGGATCTCGCAGTCGTCTTGCCCCAGTAAAGAGGCCATATTACCGCCGTCACGCCCGGTTAGTGCGACTACGGTCATGTCGCGGTCGTGAGCCGCTTGGATCGCTTGTACAACGTTAGCGGAGTTGCCGCTAGTTGAAATAGCCAGCAGTACGTCGCCTGGCTGGCCCAGTGCGCGAATTTGCTTGGAGAACACCTCATTATAGCTATAGTCATTAGCAATAGATGTCAGGGTCGAGGTGTCGGTAGTTAGTGCTAAAGCAGGCAGGCTAGGGCGCTCACGCTCAAAACGGTTCAGTAACTCAGAAGAAAAATGCTGACTGTCACCGGCGCTGCCGCCGTTACCACACGCAAGAATTTTCCCTTCATTAACCAGACACTGCACCATCATTTGGCTGGCGACTTCAATAAAAGGAGGCAGTACTTCGCTGGCATAGGTTTTGGTATCAATGCTGGCATTGAAATGGCTGAGTATACGGGATTGAAAGTCCATCAGGGCTTCCTAGTTAAGAGTATTAATAAGCGTCAAAAGCCGCTTGCTCCCAATGAAACTCGAGAGTGGGCGGTGTGCCTGTAATGGCTAGGATATCAAAGCGGCAGGGGCAAGAGAGGTTATGTCGCGCAATATAGAGCGATGCCGCACGAATTAAACGACGCCGCTTCTGCGCGTTCACCATTTCCAAGGGGTGCCCATGGCGCGTTGTGGCGCGATGTTTGACCTCGACAAAGACCAAAATATCCTGGTCATACATCACAAGATCAAGCTCTCCGCCTTTTACATGGTGATTGTTGGTGACCAGGCGAAGGCCGTGCTGCTGCAGCCATTGAGCGGCTAACCGCTCAATGGCTGCACCTCGATAACGGGCAGTTTGGGGATTATTGCTCATTACCCAGTAGGCCAGGAATTAAAATGGGTGACGGTGTGCCATTTTGAAACTTGGCCCAGGGCAGTTCGCGGTGGATGCGGCCATCATTTGATAGCGATAACGTCCCAGTGCTGCCGTTTAAACCGTTTAGGCTGGACAGGTCCGACATCCGTTTAGCAAGTTCATAAGCATCAACACCCATAGCCATCAAGCGGAACATCGAGGCATCTGCCTCATCGCGCAACTGCTGGTAGGTAGGGTAAAAAGGTAGTACCTCTTCTCCGCCTACTGCAGCATCTGGAATTTGCCAGGGAATGTCCATGAACATCACATCGTTCAGATCCTGATCCAAGCGCGTTTGCAGCCGGCCTTCATGTAGGTGCGAGGTGGCGTAGATGGGCAGGTCAGGAGCGTAGTAATAATCCAGCGTGGGCGGCACCTGGCGTGCGTAATCGGGAAGCGCTAGTAGGAAGAGGGCGTCAATGTTGCCAAGGCGGGCGCGCTCGCCGCTAACATTCAGCGCGGTTTGCACAGCGTTGGAAACTGGGCTGCTCGGATTGTAGCGCACTGCATTCGTCACCTCGCCACCCAGGCGCTGAAACTCGTTCCAGAAGGCTTCACCAACTCGGCGGCCCCAGTCATTATCCGGCACCATCACCGACATTTGGCGCTGGCCATCCTGATAAGCACGGCGCGCTGCCTGCCGGGCTTCACCTTCTGCAGATAAGCCGTACTGCAGTAGACGTTGTGCTTGGTTGTTGGCACCGCTGCCATAGTTCAGCGCTAGTGTAGGCAGGGGTACGCTGTCACGCTGCTCAAGCTGAGACACCTGATCCTTATCGAGCGGGCCAATCATTAGCTGGGCATTCATTTGCTGAGCGCGGCTATACAGTTCGTCGAGCGAGTACTGGGCAGCATCGATAAAACTTAACTGAACGCCGTCAGCACTAATCTCGTTATGGCGGCGTATGGCGGTGGCAAGTGTATTGGCAACGCTGCTTAGCGGGCCAGATTCCGGTAGTGCAACCACAATACGGCGAATTTCGGTGCCCTCAAGTTCAGGTAAGGTGACTTGAACTTGCCCCGGCTGCTGATCAAGCGTTTGCTGTGCCCACTGTTGGCGCTCAGCAAGGGTTTGCTGCTGATTTGCCTGCATAGGTAGCTCATCGTCCAAGACTTGTGTTGCGCGCAACACGGCGCGTGGGTCGTTTAACCCGCGAGCAAGCTCTGAAAATAGCATGGCCCAGCGCACGCGATCGGCGTCGTTAAGCAGCGTTTCATCAATGCTGCTGGCGGTATCAAAGGCGTTTTCACGCTGGCCCTGGCGGGCCAAAATATTGGCGGCTTCCAGACGTGTGCGAGCGGCCTGCTCTGGGGCTTGCTGTTCGGCTTGACTGAGCAAGCGGCCGGCATCCTGGTCGGGTACTCGGTCAACCACGCTCGGCGGTTGCATGGCGCACCCGGTGATGAGAAGTGCCATGAAGGCAGTGGCCAACAGGCCACGAAGTGACTGTTTCATGTATCCTTCCTTAGTTTCCATTTGCGCTGTCGCGGTCTATCAGCAGGTTAGCGTGGTTTTCCATAAGCATAGCGCACCGTCAGGGCAAACCATTAACAAATCGGGAGTCACGATGACACACCAACATCCGGGTACATTGTACGTGGTTGCCACGCCAATTGGGAATTTGGACGACTTAACGCCGCGTGCTGCTCGGGTATTAGCCGATGTATCGCGTATTGCGGCGGAAGATACGCGACATAGCGCGCGGCTGCTTGCCCACTTAGGGGTGAATACGCCGATGATATCGCTGCATGAGCACAATGAAGCCCAGCGGGTCGATACGCTCGATGGTTATTTATCAGCTGGTGAAAGTATTGCACTGATCAGTGATGCCGGTACGCCGCTGATTTGCGATCCCGGTTTCGTGCTGGTGCGGGAACTACGCGCCAGAGGGCGCCACATTGTTCCGCTGCCTGGGCCGTGCGCGCTGGTCACCGCGCTTTCTGGAGCGGGGCTGCCCACCGACCGCTTTACGTTTGGGGGCTTTCTGCCTGCCAAGCCCAGCGCTCGCCGCCAAGCGTTGGAGAAGTGGCAGAGCCGTGAAGAAACGTTGGTATTTTACGAGTCGCCCCACCGCATTGTGCATACGCTTGAGGCGCTATGTGAGCAAATGACTGAGCGCACGGTGGTGCTGGCACGAGAGTTGACCAAAACCTTTGAAACATTTCTTCAGGGATCACCGGCAGCGCTTCGTGATCAGCTCGCTGAAGATCCTAACCAGAGCCGGGGTGAGTTTGTAATAATTATTTCTGGTGCCCCTCCGGCGGTGCAGGGGGATGAACAGTCGATAAATGCCAATGAGCTGTTAGCCGCCCTGCTGGCAGAGGGGGTGGGTGTCAAACAGGGGGCTTCGATTGCGGCCAGAATGCTGGGTGGCCGTAAGCAGGAGTGGTACGCCCGGTTGCAGGCAATGAAAGGTCAGCATTGAGGCGAACGCAGGGCGCTGGTATGCTTGCCGCCGGAGTTGGCCAGACAGTCGCCGCTAGTGTGCTCGCAAAGGCCGCTAGGGGAGGAAAGTCCGGGCTCCATAGGGCAGAGTGCCAGGTAACGCCTGGGCGGCGCAAGCCGACGGAAAGTGCAGCAGAGAGTAGACCGCCTAAGTCCCTGAAATAAACCTCAGGGGCCGGTAAGGGTGAAAGGGTGCGGTAAGAGCGCACCGCGCGCCTGGCAACAGTGCGTGGCATGGTAAACCCCACTCGGAGCAAGACCAAATAGGGACCCAACGGCGTGGCCCGCGCTGGGTTCGGGTAGGTTGCTTGAGCGCTGCGGTGACGCAGCGCCTAGAGGAATGACTGTCCACGACAGAACCCGGCTTATCGGCCGACTCCCCATTTCCATGAAAGGCGTGCCAAGCACGCCTTCCCAAATTATGTGTGAGAGTAACATGCCTTCTGTTGACGCTGATCAGGTCACCCGCTTTCGTCATACCAGCGTTTTATTGGAAGGTGCGGTAGATGCACTGGTGCATGACCCGGATGGAGCCTACCTAGACGGCACCTTCGGGCGTGGAGGTCACTCCCGGTTGATTCTTTCGCGCTTAAGCGAGCAAGGCCGTTTAATGGCCATGGACCGTGATCCGCAAGCCATTGCTGCTGCGGATGAGATAGAAGACGCCCGTTTCCAGATTACCCAGCGCGAATTTGCTCATTTAGCTGAGTTTGCCAAAGAGCAGGGGCTTTATGGCAAGCTATCCGGTGTGCTTCTGGATGTGGGTGTCTCTTCCCCGCAATTGGACGACCCTGAGCGCGGTTTTAGCTTTATGCGCAACGGCCCGCTAGATATGCGCATGGATCCCACCCAGGGTGAAAGCGCCGCTGAGTTTTTGGCGCGTGCCAGCGAAGCAGATATCGCCAGCGTCTTTAAAACCTATGGTGAAGAGCGTTATGCCAAACGGCTAGCCAATGCCGTGGTGAAACGTCGCGTCGAAAAGCCCTTTACCCATACGGTCGATTTGGCCGAGGTGTTGAAAACTGCCCACCCCGCCTGGGAAAAAGGCCGTCACCCCGCCACGAAAGCCTTCCAAGGCCTGCGTATTTATCTCAATGGGGAACTTGACCAGCTAGATGCCGCCTTAGAGGCAGCGCTTGAAGCGCTAGCGCCGGGCGGTCATCTAGTGGTCATCAGCTTTCACTCCTTGGAAGATCGCCGTGTGAAGCGGTTTATCCGCCATCATGTGCGCGGTGACACCCACTTGCCACGGGGTGTGCCCATTCGTGATGATCAGTTGAATCGTCGCCTTGAAGCATTGGGCAAAGGCAGTCGCCCGAGCGACGAGGAAGTGGATGCTAACCCCCGCGCGCGTAGTGCCGTTATGCGGGCGGCCCGTAAGCGAGGCTAACAATGAGCATTGAACGGCTAGAGCATTGGGCTTCCACGCTGAGGGCGGAGTGGCCGTTTAAACTGCGCCTTCGCCTGTGGCCCATCACCATGATTGTGCTGTTTTTTGCCTGTTTATTGACCGGCTTAGCAGTAGTGATCACCACCCATATGACGCGGGTGCAGTTTGCTGAGCTTCAGCGGTTAGAGCAGGAAGAAAACCAGCTCCAGACCGAGTGGGGCCAACTGCTGTTGGAAGAAGCGGCTTGGGCAACGCCAGCCCGCATTGAACAAATTGCCACGGAACGGCTAGAGATGCGTATTCCTGACGTAAATGATGTCGAGGTGATTCGGCCATGAAGCGTGAAGGTCGGGGAGGGAAGTCCCGCCAATATCCTATCGCGCCGCCGCTTGCTGGTGGACGCTTTTTCTTTATTTTGTTAGCAGTTGGTCTCGCCTCTGCCATTTTGATTGGGCGAATTACACTGCTACAGGTGATTGATCGCCCATTTTTGCAGAGCCAGGGTGATGCCCGCACGCTGCGCCATGAAGCTATTCCTGCTCACCGCGGAATGATCACTGACCGTAACGGCGAGCCACTGGCAATATCCACGCCGGTCGTGACGCTTTGGGCGAACCCTCAAGAGTTGCCTACAGACGCCATCCAGCGTGTCATGCTGGCGCAGGCGCTGGGGATGTCACTGGATGACTTCGAATCCCGGGTGGCGCGCTACAGTAGCCGAGAATTCATGTATTTGCGCCGACAGATGACCCCAGACGCTGCGCAGCGCATCCTCGATCTGCGCACGCCGGGTGTCTATCCACAGCGTGAATACAAGCGCTACTACCCGGCTGGAGAGGTGGCGGCCCAAATACTCGGCGTCACCAACGTAGACGACGTCGGTCAGGAGGGCTTAGAGCTCGCTTATCAGCCCTATCTAGCGGGTCACCCGGGGCAGCGTCGTGTCATCAAAGACCGGCGCGGTCGGCTGGTGCGAGAGCTGGGCGTGATTCGTGAAGCGCAGCCAGGCGGAGAGCTGACCCTGGCGATTGATCAGCGTATCCAGTACATGGCATATCGCGAATTGCGCGCTGCAGTGGCTGAACATCAAGCAGATGGTGGTGTTTTGGTCATGATGGATGCCCGTACAGGTGAAGTCCTGGCAATGGCCAATCTGCCGTCTTACAACCCCAATAACCGAGCGGGCTTAGATCCTCGTGGTTTGCGTAATCAAGCGCTGGTGGATGTATTCGAGCCTGGTTCGGTCATGAAGCCGTTAGCCATGGCAGCGGTGCTTGAAAGCGGTATTGTTGGCCGCGATGCTGTGGTAGATACATCGCCTGGATGGATGAGGCTTGATCAATTTACGATCCGAGACTTCCGTAACTACGGTGAACTGGATCTCGCGGGTATTCTTGAAAAATCTTCTAACATTGGGATGTCTCGCTTGGCTCTGCAGCTAAGCGATACGGCTATTTGGGAGAAGTATAATCAGCTCGGTCTGGGGCAAAGCCCCGGAACAGGCTTTCCAGGCGAGTCTACGGGCAATCTACCGGCTCGGATTCGGTGGTCTAGAAGTGAGCGAGCAGCCCTCTCTTATGGGTATGGTTTATCGGTAACAGCCGTTCAGCTAGCCAGTGCTTATACTGCGTTGGCTAATAATGGTGAACGCTTACCCCCTTCGCTGTTAAGGTTGTCAGAGCCGCCCCAAGGTATCCCGGCCATTGAGCCGAGTGTTGCCAACGACTTACTAGAAATATTAGAAACCTCGGTTGGCGCCTATACAGGTGGGCGACGTGCCCGTGTAGAAGGGTATCGCGTTGGCGGAAAAACCGGCACCGTGCGTAAAACGGGCCAGCAAGGCTACGCCAATGATGCCTATCGCAGCGTCTTTGCGGGTATTGCGCCCATTTCGGACCCGCGTATCGTGACGGTGGTGATGATTGACCATCCCAAAGCAGGCGAATTTTATGGTGGAGCGGTAGCAGCGCCGGTGTTCTCTAGTGTCACCGGTAATGCGTTGCGGCTACTGGATGTGCCGCCTGACTACGAGGTCGAATAGTGTTTAAGGAGATGGCATGACCATATGCCCAGAACAGTTACGGAAAGCGTTGCACCACGTATGGCCAAGCGCCAGTTTGCCAGCCTTACCTGACCTTCCTCAGCAGCTCAACTTGATCACTGATTCTCGCAAGCTGACGGAAGGTGATGTGTTTGTCGCCGTCCCCGGTAGCCAGCGTGATGGGCGAGAGTATATCGAGCAGGCATTAGCGAGCGATGCCTCGTTAGTACTGGCCCACACCAAAGAGAGTGACGTGCGATTAGAAGGACAGGTGCTGTTCCTGCCGCATCTTTCGCTACGCCTAGGTGAGCTAGGCCGCACGCTATTTGATGTACCAAGCGGCCTGGAAATTATCGCGGTCACGGGCACCAACGGAAAGAGCTCTGTGACTCACTACATTGCGGAGCTAAGTGAGCAGTTGGGTACCGCTGCCGGCGTGATTGGCACCTTAGGCGTCGGCCGTCCGGGTAAACTTTTGGAAAGCGGTTTAACGACGCCAGGCCCGCTGGCGCTGCAGGCGACACTTGGCGAGCTGGCTCGCCAAGGTGTAAAGCGCGTCGCGCTTGAAGCCTCGTCCCATGCACTAGATCAGCAGCGCTTAGATGCTGTGAATGTGAATGTGGGCGTCTTTACCAACCTCACCCGAGATCATCTGGACTATCACGGCAGCATGGCGGCCTACGCTGCGGCAAAGGCCAAGCTATTTCGCCGTACAGAGTTAGCCCTTGCGGTCGTTAATGGTGATGACCCCTTGGCGCGTTTAATGTTGGCAGGGTGCGACGAGAACGTACGTGTATTGGCCACTGGGAGTGATGAAGCCGTGACGCTGCGCGTTCTGGATTGGCAGCCCCATGCCCTTGGGCAGCAGGCGCTGATAGCCACCCCAGAAGGCGAAAAAGTCCTGCGGCTAGGGCTCGTGGGGCGTTTCAACCTGGATAATGTACTACTTGCCATGGCCGTACTTTACGGATTAGGTGAGCCGCTGGATGCGATCTTTGAAGCAGCAGCAGTGCTTTCTCCTGTGCCGGGGCGCATGGCCTGCTACGGTGGTGATAACGCCCCTAGCGTGGTGGTAGATTATGCCCACACGCCAGATGCACTGCAGAGTGCGTTGGGTGCTTTGCGTGCCCATTTGGGCAGTCAAGGCAAGCTATGGTGCCTGTTTGGCTGCGGCGGTGAGCGGGATACAGGGAAGCGCGCTGAAATGGCGAAAGTAGCAGAGCAACTGGCTGATCACGTGGTCGTCACCGATGACAACCCACGCAGTGAGTCTGCCGAGCAGATTCGTCAGCAAATCCACGCAGGCTTTGCCGGTAGTGTGCCAGTAGATGATAGAGGTGACCGCCGACAAGCCATTCTTTACGCGGTTCATCAAGCCGCTCCTGACGATGTGATTCTCGTTGCAGGAAAAGGTCATGAAACCTATCAAGAGATAGACGGAGTTCGCCACCCTTATCAAGATGACGAGCAGGTGCTCCACGCCCTTGCCACACGGGGAACCCCCTGATGTGGGCGTTGGTAGAAGTAGCCGCCGCCCTTGGCTGCGATATCTCGGCTGAGAGCGCCAACTTGCCCATTTCAGCGGTAGTGACTGACACGCGTAAAATTGTGCCGGGCTGTCTATTTATCGCGCTAAAAGGGCCGCGCTTTGATGGCCATGAGTTTGTAGAGCATGCCAAAGAGCAAGGGGCCGCAGCAGCCCTGGTAGAGCGTGAGGTGGATAGCGCTCTACCTCAGTTGGTGTGCGCCGATACGCGGTTAGGACTTGGGCTGGTCGCGCGGGCTTGGCGTCAGCGCTTTATCCTGCCGCTGGTGGCGGTGACGGGTAATAGCGGTAAAACCACGGTAAAAGAGATGACTGCTGCGCTGTTAGCACCGCTAGGTTGCGTGCTGGCGACAGCAGACAACTTGAATAACGATATTGGTGCGCCGTTAACCCTGCTGCGCTTATCGAGCGAACATCAAGCGGGCGTTATTGAGCTAGGCGCTAATCATTTAGGCGAGATCGCCTGGACTAGCCAGCTCACTGCACCGCAGGTCGCTATTATCACTAACGTGACTGGCGCTCATGTGGGCGAGTTTGGCGGCATGGGCCAAATTGCTCAGGCGAAGAGTGAAATTTTCTCGGGTCTTAGCGGTCATGGTACTGCCGTCATTAATAGGGATGACCGCTACTACGCTTTTTGGGCAGCCTGTGCTGCCCCTCGGCAAATTGTAAGCTATGGCTTACATGACGATGCGGACGTTCACGCGAGGGCACTTTCCTGCGACCCCCAGGGGCGGTATGCTTTCACGCTTGTTGCGCACGGCCAAATCATGGGTGAAGTGCAGTTGCCGCTTATCGGCAAACATAATGTCAGTAATGCCCTGGCCGCATCGGCAGCAGCGCTAGCGCTAGGAGTAACGCCAGAGCACGTCGTGACAGGATTAAGCTGTTTAACCTCGCTTTCGGGGCGGCTAAGCGTAGTGCCGGGGTTACGCAATGCAACGTTGTTGGATGACACTTACAATGCAAATCCAGGGGCGGTTAAAGCTGCCTTGGACGCGCTCGCTAGCTTCCCTGCGCCACGCTGGTGTGCACTCGGGGCAATGGGTGAGTTGGGCAGTGAGTCCCAAGCTTTACATGCAGAGATTGGCCGCTACGCCGCGTCGTTAGGCATCGATACGCTATTAACGTTTGGCGAGGCGGCGCGCGCGGCCTCAAGTGCCTTTGGTCGCGGGCAACACTTTGACGATCACGAGACGCTTGTGCGTCATGTTATTAATACTCTTCCGCCTAACACCACTCTGCTGGTGAAAGGGTCACGTAGTGCAGGCATGGAAACGGTCATTGCTGCGCTGCGTGCGGATGAAACAAGGTAAGCGCCGTTCATGTTACTTCACTTGGCGAATTTTTTAGCTCAATTCCAAACTGCGTTTCAGGTGTTCAATTATTTGACGCTGCGCGTCATTCTCGCCGCGCTCACCGCGCTGATGCTGTGCCTTTGGCTGGGGCCCTGGGTGATACGTCGCCTGGTCGAAGGGCAGATTGGCCAGGCCGTTCGCGACGACGGCCCACAGTCGCATCTTTCCAAAGCAGGTACGCCGACCATGGGCGGCGCCATGATCCTGCTGGCGATTGCGATCAGCACCTTGCTGTGGGGTGACCTGACCAACTATTACGTCTGGATCGTGCTGCTGGTGACGCTGGGCTTTGGCGCCATCGGGTGGGTCGACGATTATCGTAAAGTGGTTGAAAAGAACCCACGAGGCCTGCCTGCACGTTGGAAATATTTCTGGCAGTCGGTGGTCGGCCTGGGAGCCGCCATCATTCTGTACGCCACGGCCACCACGCCCGCCGAAACCAGTCTGCTCATTCCGCTGTTCAAGGACGTTGCGCTGTCGTTGGGCTTGTTCTACATCGTATTGAGCTACTTCGTCATCGTCGGCAGCTCCAACGCCGTCAACCTTACCGACGGTTTGGATGGCTTGGCGATTATGCCCACTGTGCTGGTGGCGATGGGGCTCTCTGTATTTGCTTATGCCAGCGGTAATGCGGTGTTTGCCAACTACCTGCATATCCCTTTTATCCACGGCACCGGCGAGTTAGCAGTATTTTGTGCCACCATCGCGGGTGCCGGTCTTGGCTTTTTATGGTTTAACACCTATCCCGCCCAGGTATTTATGGGCGACGTAGGTGCCCTTGCCCTAGGGGCTGCGTTAGGGGTAGTCGCGGTCATTGTCCGTCAAGAGATCGTGCTCTTTATCATGGGCGGTATTTTTGTACTGGAAACCGTCTCGGTGATCCTCCAGGTAGGCTCCTACAAACTAACTGGACGCCGCATCTTCCGCATGGCACCGCTACATCACCACTACGAGCTGAAAGGGTGGCCAGAGCCGCGGGTTATCGTGCGCTTCTGGATTATTACCGTGGTACTTGTGCTGCTAGGCTTGGCCACGCTCAAAGTTCGTTAATCAAAGAAACAGTAGGCGGCGCACAGGCCGCCTTTGGCGTATGGCAGAAGGAGCCACATGGTGCAGGTACCAAACGGATTTACGGTAGTCGTTGGGCTAGGGCTCTCTGGTCAGGCGATTTGCCGCCACCTTACCCAGCTGGGTAGGCCGTTTATGGTGGCTGACACCCGTGAAGCGCCGCCAGGGGTGGAGGCTTTTCGCCAAACGTACCCGGATGTTCAGGTGCATTGTGGCTCTCTGGCTGCTGTAGATTTTTGTCAGGCCTACGAGGTCGTGATTAGCCCAGGTGTAGATCCTCGCACGGCTGGTTTGGAGGGGCTGCTTGAGCGCCATAACCCTGCCACTGGCGAGCCCATGCTGGTAGGCGAAATCGCGCTGTTCAAACGTGCCGTGAAAGCACCCATTGCGGCCATTACGGGCTCCAATGCTAAGTCCACAGTGACGACGCTACTTGGCGAGATGGCTGCCGCATCTGGCATTAATGCCGCCGTGGGCGGCAATCTAGGTACACCCGCGCTTGATCTTCTGGCGCAACAGCCAGACGCCGACCTATACATCCTAGAGCTATCCAGCTTTCAGTTGGAAACCACGCCCTCTTTAGGCGCGGCCTCGGCGGCCTTCTTAAATCTCTGCGATGACCATCTAGATCGCCACGGCGATCTAGAGGGCTACCGACAGGCCAAGCAGCGTATTTTTATCGGCGCAGAGCACGCCGTGGTGAATGCTGACGATCCGCAAACATGGCCGGATCAGCCGCTAGAGCATATCGAGCACTTTGGGGTGCATACTCCCCGTGATGCTGCGTGGGGACTGGTCGAGCAACAGGGCCATTGGTGGCTAATGCAGGGCAAAACGCCATGGCTGTTAGCCGATGAGCTGCGTATAACTGGGCAGCATAATTACGCCAATGCGTTAGCGGCGCTGGCGATGGGGCGCGCATTAGGCTTTGATAAAGCCAGTATGTGCGGTGCCCTAAAAGCGTTTGTAGGCTTGCCGCACCGCAGTGAAACCATTGCCGAGCTAAACGGCGTTCGCTGGGTCAATGATTCCAAAGGAACCAATGTGGGCGCGACGCTGGCTGCCATCAACGGGATTGGCGCCACCCTGCAAGGAAAGCTGCTTCTTTTGGCAGGCGGCGTTGGCAAGGGGGCGGATTTTTCTCCGTTGGCTGCGCCGCTAGCGAATAGCGCTCGCACTGCTATTGTGTTTGGGGCCGATGCGCCGCGCCTTGCCGAAGCGCTTAATGAGGCGATTCCGGTTGAGCGTGTAGAACACTTAACGCAAGCCATGGAGGTTGCTTTCGCCATGGCCAAGCCCGGTGATTGCGTGCTGCTGTCACCTGCCTGTGCCAGTTTGGATCAATTCGCCAACTATCAGGCACGAGGTGACGCTTTTCGTCACTGGGTTGAGCACAAATGCAGCGAGTTGACGCCATGAGCGATGAATCTCTCAGTAGAGTACAGCGGCTGCGCGCTGCCTTAACGACCCAGCACCTGCCTTGTGATATCTGGCTGATTGTTGCGGTAGTGGCGTTGGCGGGGCTTGGCTGGGTTATGGTCAGCTCTGCGTCGGTGGGGCTGCTGGAAAACAGCTACCACTACTCCCGTCAGCACGGCATCTTTCTATTATTAGCCATTGTTGCCTGCTTATTTATGTTATGCGTGCCTTTGGAGCTGTGGCGGCAGAACGCAGCGCTTATTCTACTCGTCAGCATTTTTATGCTGGTGGTGGTGCTAGTTATTGGCCAAGAGGTGAACGGCAGTAAGCGTTGGATTTCACTGCCTGGGCCGCTGCCGAGTTTGCAGGTGTCGGAACTGGCGAAAGTGGGCCTTATTTTTTACATGGCGGCATTTATGTCGCGCTTTACCTACGAGCTGCGGCAGCGGGCGTTTACCATGTGGCGGCCATTGGCCGTGCTTGCCGTGCCCGCGAGCCTGCTGTTCTTAGCTCCAGATTTCGGTGGCATGGTGGTTTACGCCGTGTGTGTCATTGGCATGTTAATGATGAGTGGCGCCTCGCTGACCTTACTGCTCGGCAGTGGAAGCGTGCTGGGGGTTGGGGCGGTGATGATGGTAGTAATGGAGCCCTACCGCTTGGCCCGCTGGACAAGCTTTCTTGACCCCTGGGCCGATCAATTTGCCACCGGCTATCAGTTAACCCAGGCGTTGATTGCGTTTGGTCGTGGGCATGTAACAGGTACCGGTCTTGGCAATAGCGTTCAAAAGCTTCACTACCTGCCGGAAGCCCACACCGACTTTATTTTTGCCGTAGTGGCCGAAGAGCTAGGGATGATTGGTGCCATTTTAGTGGTGCTACTGTTTACTCTATTTATTGTACGCGCCATGTGGGTCGGCCGCCGCGCGGAGCTGGCAGGGCATCTGTTTGGCGCCTACGTTAGCTACGGCATTGGATTTATTGTGGCGGCTCAGGCGTTCATTAACATGGCCGTAAGCTCTGGGTTGCTGCCCACAAAAGGGCTTACTCTGCCGCTAATCAGCTATGGCGGCTCAAGTCTGTTGGTGACGGGCATGATGATTGGGCTACTGCTGCGTGTGGATGCTGAGACTCGGCACCGCCCCCGGCGTACGCCCACCCCCTACCGAGCACGCCGAGAACCGCGTTTATCGTAATTATTCAAGGAGTCGTTTGTGGCGACGAACTCGCGTCGACGGATATTGATTATGGCCGGGGGAACCGGTGGGCACGTTATTCCTGCGCTCTCTTTGGCGCATGCTTTACAGGCCAAGGGTGTCGACGTTGAATGGCTGGGAAGCCCGCGTGGTATCGAAAATCGGCTAGTGCCTAATGCTGGTATTATGCTACACACGATTGCCATTGAAGGGCTGAGGGGCAAAGGGCTGGCAGGCTGGTGCAAAGCGCCCATCAATCTTTCCCGAGCGGTGATGCAGGCGCGACGCATCATTAAACGCTTTAAACCTGATGTTGTGGTCGGCCTGGGGGGCTTTGCCAGTGGCCCGGGTGGGCTGGCGGCGCGGCTATCGGGTGTGCCGCTGGTCATTCATGAACAGAATGCCGTCGCAGGCCTCACTAATAAAGTGCTTTCGCGCTTGGCGACGCGTACTTACGCCGCCTTTGAGGATGCGTTTGGCAGTCGTGCAGTAGTTATTGGTAACCCCGTGCGTGAAGAGATTGCGGCGCTAGGCGAGAGCCCTAAGCAGGTGGCTGAGATGTCTAATAGGCCGCTTAGGCTGCTGGTTGTGGGTGGTTCGCTCGGTGCTGTAGCACTAAATGAGCGCCTGCCGCCAGCGCTTGCCGCGCTACCACCAGAGCGGCGCCCGGATGTGCGCCATCAAGCCGGTAAAGAGCGCGACGTAGCCACCGCCCAGGCATATACAGAACTTGGCATTGTGGCCGATGTTAGCCCCTTTATCGATGATATGGCGGCCGCCTACTCATGGGCGGATCTTGTGGTTTGCCGCGCTGGTGCGTTAACGGTTGCCGAGTTGGCTGCAGCGGCAAAGCCTGCGCTGTTAGTGCCATTTCCATTTGCAGTAGATGACCATCAGCGAGTCAATGCTGATGTGCTGGTGAAGGCGGGAGCGGCTCAGTGTGTCATCCAATCAGCCCTCACGCCTGAGCGCTTAACTCAATTATTAGACGAATTACTTCATCCCGACAGGCTGGCGGAAATGGCATCTAAAGCGCGCAAAGTCGCTTATTTAGATGCCACCGAGCGTCTTGCAGCAGGCTGTTTGGGATTAGTGAAGCAAGGAGAAACTGCGTGACCGATTCAGTGACTAACATGTCGCCGCAGGGGGCTCGCCCAACTGGCCCCGGTATGCGTCGTATTAAGCGGCTGCATTTTGTAGGTATCGGTGGTGCAGGCATGTGCGGTATTGCCGAAGTATTAGCCAACCAGGGCTACCAAGTTAGCGGTAGCGACATGAAAGCCTCCGCCGTGGTTGAACGGCTGCGCCATTGCGGAGTAAGCGTGGCCATTGGTCATGCTGAAGAGCATGTGCAGGGGGCCGATGTGGTTGTTGTCTCCAGCGCAATCGATGAAACCAACCCTGAAATACGCTGGGCACATGAGCACCGCGTGCCGGTAGTGCGCCGTGCCGAAATGCTGGCAGAACTGATGCGCTTCCGTCACGGTATTGCCGTCGCGGGGACTCACGGTAAAACAACCACCACTAGCTTGACAGCAACACTATTGGCCGAGGGTGGCCTGGACCCTACTTTTGTGATTGGCGGAAAACTGACGAGTGCAGGCGCCAATGCTCGTTTAGGTGAAGGTGATTACTTAGTCGCTGAAGCTGATGAATCCGATGCCTCGTTCCTTCACCTTCAGCCCATGGTATCGATTGTTACCAATATCGATGCTGACCACATGGCGACTTATGGCGGCGATTTTGAGCGCCTGAAAAGCACTTTCATCGAATTTTTGCACAATCTACCGTTTTATGGTCTTGCGGTGCTGTGTATTGACGATCCTCATGTGCGTGGGCTGTGTGACCAAGTTAAACGTCAGTTTGTCACTTATGGCTTTGATGAAGATGCCGACTACCGCATCGTTGATTTTTCTCAACAGGCGGGAGAAGTCTCGTTTACCGCTCTGCGCCCTGGTGATGCGGCACCGCTGGCCATTCGGCTCGCTATGCCGGGTCGTCATAACGCCCTCAATGCGATGGCGGCTATCGTTGTGGCCACTGACGCAGGCGTAAGTGATGATGCGATCCAGCGTGGGCTAACTGGGTTCGCCGGGGTAGGGCGACGCTTTCAAGTGCATGGACACTTTCCAGCACCTTCCGGCGGTGGCGATATCATGCTAGTGGATGACTACGGTCACCATCCTCGTGAAGTCGATATGGTAATCCAGGCAGTGCGAGCAGGTTGGCCTGATCGACGCCTTGTGATGCTTTACCAACCCCACCGTTACAGCCGTACGCGGGATCTTTTTGAGGATTTTGTGCGTGTGCTTTCTCAGGTGGATACCCTGGTGCTACTGGATGTATACAGCGCAGGTGAGGCCGTGCTGCCGGGAGCCGAAGGGAAAACGCTGGCGGGCTCTATTCGACAGCGTGGTGAAGTCGATCCGCTGTTTGTCGAGCACAAGCAGGAGCTGCCTGCCTTGTTGAATAATGTGCTACGGCCTGGAGATATTTTGATTACTCAAGGGGCCGGCGACGTTGGCGGTATTTCGATGCGCCTTGCTCAGGCAAAACTTGAGATGGATGAGGTGGCGCTATGAACAGCGGGCAAACCGGTTCTCTAGACCGCGTCGTAGTGGTTTACGGTGGAACATCGGCTGAGCGGGATGTTTCCCTGAAAAGCGGCGCCGCTATTCTTGCCGCTTTAAAACGTCAAGGTGTGGATGCGCTCGGCTACGACCCTAAAGAGGGGGGTCTAGCAGGGCTTGAGCGTCTGGCGCCTAGCGCCGTGTTTGTGGCGCTACATGGGCGTGGTGGAGAAGACGGCACGTTTCAGGGCGCGTTAGAGCTGCTCGGCGTGCCCTATACCGGCAGCGGCGTACTGGCATCTGCATTGGGCATGGATAAACAGCGCACTAAACAGGTGTGGCAGGCCGTTGGCTTGCCTACCCCTGAAAGCATCATGCTAAGTGAAAACGCTGATTGGGCGGCCGTAGTAAACCAGCTTGGGCTGCCTATGATGGTCAAGCCAGTCCATGAAGGCTCCACCTTGGGCATCAGTATTGTCAAAAGCCGGGATGAATTAAAAGCCGCCTACACGGCTGCCGCAAAGTTTGATGCGCGGGTAATGGCTGAGCGGTTTATTATCGGGGATGAATACACGGTCGCGCTCCTGGGTGATGACGTGCTGCCCGCTATTCGCGTTGAAGTGCCGGGTGGATTCTATGACTACGAAGCCAAGTACATTGCTAACACCACGCAGTACCATCTGCCCTGTGGTTTGTCTGAGCAGGATGAGCAAGCGCTGGCAGCACTATGTAAAGAGGCCTTTTTAGCGGTAGGTGGCGAAGGGTGGGGGCGTATTGATGTAATGCGTGACGCAGCTGGTAAGTGTTGGCTGATAGAGGTTAACACCGTGCCCGGCATGACTGACCACAGCCTGGTGCCGCAGGCAGCCGCCTACGCCGGGATCGACTTTGATCAGTTGGTCATGCGTATTTTACAGACCGCCGTTCAGCCGAGCATGCCGTAATGAGTAGCTGGGCAATAGGAGCGTTATGAAAAAACGCAACGCATGGCTGGGCGTTGTGCTGCTGGCGCTGCTACTAGGTGCGGGCGGCCGTGCACTGTGGCTATGGCTTGATCGTCCCATTGAGCGCGTGTCGATTCGTGGCGAATGGGAGTACGTTAGTGCTGATTACCTGCGTACGCAGTTAGCGCCGCTTGTGCAGGATGCAACGTGGCTATCGGCAGATCTAGGCGAGCTACGCCAGCGTGCGCTACGTATTGGCTGGCTGAATGAAGTGCGAATTTCCCGCGAGTGGCCTAACGCTTTGGTGTTTGAGCTAGTGGAGCAGGTGCCTGTAGCGCGTTGGAACGATGATTTCCTGCTTAATCCTGAAGGAGAGCCGTTTGCATTTGCGCCGTTAGATGCACCTGAAGGGTTGCCCGACCTCTCAGGGCCAGCGGGCAACAGTGAAGAGGTGTTGGCGTATTATCAGCGGTTGACTCCCCATTTTGCCAGTTTGTCGCTATCGCTTTCTCAGCTACGCTTAGAGCCTCGCGGTGCTTGGCGCTTACAGCTGGGAGACGGGGCCTGGGTCATGCTAGGTAGACGTCAGCATGGAGAGCGTTTGGCAAGGTTATCTGCTTCTTGGCAGCGCGAGCTTGCAAGCTTTAGTGAGCATATCCGCTATATTGATTTACGCTATCCTAATGGTGTTGCGGTGGCTTGGCATGGTGAAACGGATTTTCAAGAGCGTGAACAGCAAGAGGTCAATGAGTAACCGCTCGTGGCAATGTGCAAAAAGTAGGTAAATGTGAGTGGTTGCCAACGCCGAAAAACCTATGAATGGGGTTTAAATTGCTATCCAGTCCAATTATCGTGGGTGTGCGCTAGTCGTATTACGACTATTGTTTCTATACTATGTCCCTAGCGGTGATGTGGATGAGTTTTATTATCCTGTCAGCGGTTAGCTTGGTTAGATAGTGTTCTAGTTAAAGTTATTAAACGCAAATTGGTTATTGCGTTGGTGTTTTAATGCCAATTGGCAATACCTACCCTATTAAAATGACGGCAAGGAGATTTACCGACTCATGGCAGGCTCACCCAACGCATCCAATATGGTTGTCGGGCTGGACATCGGAACGTCCAAGGTCGTCGCGATAGTCGGTCAACCCACCGATGATGGGGGGATTGAGATTGCCGGTATCGGTTCCCACCCCTCGCGCGGTATGAAGCGCGGCGTTGTGATTAATATTGAGTCAACGGTTCTGTCCATTCAGCGTGCGGTGGAAGAAGCCGAACTGATGGCAGGATGCGACATCCACTCGGTTTATGTGGGCGTGGCGGGCAGCCATATTAGCTCCATGAATTCCGACGGCGTTGTCGCGATTAAGGAGCGTGAAGTAACACCTTCAGACATTGAACGGGTGATCGACTCGGCCCGCGCACGAGCGATTTCAGAAGGCCAGCGAGTGTTACATGTATTACCTCAAGAGTTTTCCATTGATACCCAAGGCGGCATCCGTGAGCCGCTGGGGATGTCAGGGGTAAGACTTGAAGCACAAGTGCACTTAGTAACGGCGGCCCAGAATGCTGTGCAAAACATTGAAAAGTGTGTACGGCGCTGCGGTTTAGATGTGGATGCCATTATTTTGGAACAGTTGGCCTCTAGTATGGCTGTGCTGACGGAAGATGAGCGTGAGCTCGGGGTATGTATGGTGGATATCGGTGGTGGTACCACCGATATGGCGATTTTCACAGAAGGTGCCATTCGCCATACAGCGGTGATCCCCATTGCAGGTGACCAAGTCACCAATGACATCGCGATGGCACTGCGAACGCCGACCCAGCACGCTGAAGAAATCAAGGTGAAATACGCTTGCGCATTAACCCAGCTTGCTGCAAGCGATGAGATGATTAAAGTGCCTAGCGTGGGTGATCGCCCAGCCAGAGATCTATCGCGTCAGGCGCTAGCGGAAGTGGTCGAACCTCGTTACGAGGAACTCTTTACGTTAGTAAGAGACGAATTACGTCGCAGTGGCTATGAAGATATGGTGGCTGCGGGTGTGGTGCTCACCGGCGGCACCTCGCGCATGGAAGGTGTAAGCGAACTGGCGGAAGAAATTTTCCATATGCCGGTTCGTATTGCCTGCCCGCAAAATGTCAGAGGCTTGGCAGATGTGGTTCGCAACCCTATCTATGCGACGGGCGTTGGTTTACTGCATTATGCACTGCAGGAAACTCGTCATGGGCAAGGCCTAGAAAGCCACGGGGGAGTCGTTGCGGCCCATAAAGGACGTAATGAGTTAGCCCGGCGTGATATCAAGGATGGCCATTCGGCGCTGGCAAGAATCAAAGGCTGGTTCAAAGGAAATTTCTGATAGGGCCGCAAGCGCGGTTCAGGAGACGGGGCTTATGTTCGAATTGGTAGATAACGCACCCTCGAGCAGTGCGGTCATCAAAGTAGTCGGTGTTGGTGGCGGCGGCGGTAATGCTGTCAACCACATGGTCGAGAGCAATATCGAAGGCGTTGAATTTATCTGCGCCAATACGGATGCTCAGGCACTTAAACGTGTATCTGCAAAAACGGTGCTGCAGCTAGGTGGCGAAATCACCAAGGGTCTTGGTGCTGGCGCTAACCCAGAGGTGGGTCGTCAAGCCGCGCTGGAAGATCGCGAGCGCATTGCTGAGCTGTTAAACGGCGCCGATATGGTCTTTATTACTGCCGGTATGGGTGGTGGTACAGGCACGGGCGGCGCCCCGGTGGTAGCTCAGGTGGCTAAGGAGTTGGGTATTCTGACTGTTGCGGTCGTTACGCGTCCGTTCCCGTTTGAAGGGCCCAAGCGTATGCGCGCTGCGGAAGAGGGCATGAAAGAGCTCTCTGAGCACGTTGATTCCTTGATCACTATTCCCAATGAAAAGCTGCTATCGGTGCTGGGCAAGAATGCTACGCTATTGACGGCTTTTAGCGCAGCTAACGATGTGCTTCTAGGTGCGGTACAGGGCATCGCAGAGCTGATCACCAGCCCAGGTATCATCAACGTCGACTTTGCTGACGTACGCACCGTGATGTCCGAAATGGGCATGGCGATGATGGGTACAGGCGGCGCGACGGGTGAGAACCGTGCCCGTGAGGCGGCAGAAAAAGCCATCCGCAGCCCGCTGCTGGAAGATATCGATCTACATGGCGCTCGCGGTATCCTGGTCAATATCACGGCTGGGCCGGATCTCTCCATTGGTGAATTCAACGATGTGGGGGCGACGGTACAAGAGTTCGCCTCTCAAGAAGCGACGATTGTGGTCGGTACTTCAATCGATATGGAAATGTCCGACGAGCTGCGTGTGACGGTAGTGGCAGCAGGGCTAGATGGCAGCAAGTCAAAAGCAGCGGCTCGCGAACCTGCGCGTCGCTCTGCGGCAGATACCTCCTCTTCCGACTACCGCAAGCTGCAGCAGCCGACGGTCATGCGCCAGCAGGCCGCTGCACGCGCAGAAGCGCCGGAAGCAGCGCCAAAGCCGCGTCCAGAAAAACGTCGTTCAGCGGATGCTGATGACTATCTCGATATCCCCGCATTTTTGCGCCGCCAGGCGGATTAAACCGCGCTATCAGGCTCATTGAGGCAGCAAACGAGAGTTTTATTGGTTAAAACGCTCGTTTGCTGTTAAAGTGAACACTGTTTGATAACTTTCTTTCCCCCTGCGGACTCTGTAGCGTTAGGCTACGAGCCGCCGTCATCAGAGCTTGACCACTACCCATGATCAGACAACGCACATTACAAAACGTCATCCGCGCCACTGGAGTGGGTCTGCACTCTGGCAAAAAAGTCCACATGGCTTTGCGCCCGGCGCCGGCCAACACCGGCATTGTGTTTGTCAGAACCGATCTGGACCCAGTGGTACACGTGCCTGCCCGTGCCGAATTGGTGGAAGACACCATGCTATGCACAGCGCTCTGCCATGAAGGCGTTAAAGTCGCGACCGTTGAGCACTTGATGTCAGCCTTTGCCGGTTTGGGGATTGATAACGCCTACGTCGATATCAGTGCGCCCGAAGTGCCAATTATGGACGGCAGTGCCAGCCCCTTTGTGTTTCTGATTCAGTCAGCGGGCATTTTAGAGCAGGAGGCAGCGAAGAAATTTATCCGCATTAAGCGTCGGGTTAGCGTTACCGATGGTGATAAAGAGGCTACCTTTTTGCCTCACCAAGGCTTCAAGGTGTCATTTGCTATCGACTTCGACCACCCGGTCTTTGAACAGCAGAAGCAAACGGCGCTGATCGATTTCTCAACCACATCGTTCGTGAAAGAAGTCTCTCGTGCACGAACCTTCGGTTTTATGCGCGATTTAGAGTACCTTCGCTCGAACAATCTGGCGCTGGGCGGTAGCTTAGAAAACGCCATTGTGGTGGATGACTACCGTATTGTGAACGAAGGCGGCCTGCGCTACGAAGACGAATTCGTCAAACATAAAGTGCTAGACGCCATTGGTGACCTTTATCAGCTTGGTTACAGCCTGATTGGCGAGTTCCGAGGTGTTAAATCCGGCCATGCGCTGAATAACCAGCTTTGCCGGGAGCTGATGGCGCAGCCCGATTCGTATGAAATCGTTACGTTTGAAGAAGAGAAAGCAGTGGCGCCTATTTCCTATGCCGCTCCTGTCATGGCGTAATGAGGCATAAGGCAAAATGTTGGGGGAGTTGAGTTGACATAACGAAACGGCCCCCCACTTTATAAAGCATCGCTAAGGCGGTGCTTTATGCGTTTAAGGGGTCGCGTTGCTAAGGTTTTGGTTCTGTAGATGTAGAGCGCGCGTGAGAAGCAAGCCGCTCCAGAGCGTTTTTTAACGCGGGGTTGTCGGTGTCTTTGGCGCATTCGGCCAGGGTTTTGCCCGCATCATCTGACAGTGTGCGCGTGTAACGCTTAGGTGACTCGATCGGGCGCACTGGACGAACTTTGAGCGTAAACCCTGTCACGCCTTCAAAGCCCGGTAATTGGTGAAGCAGTGACAGTAGCTGCGACTGCTCGTAGCGTAGCCACGTTAACCAGCTGGCTTGTCCGCTGATCAGCGTAAGGCGTCCGTTGCTGAAGCCGCCGACGAAAATGTGCTCGCGCATCTCTTCAGGCAAATGGGCGCGAAGGTGGCGTTGCGCTTGATCAATTAAGCGTGATTGGCGCATTAGCTGTCCAACGCCGCCAGACTTGGTCAGCAGTTGGGCAATGGGCTGTGCGCGAGAACGCTTAACCTTTATACTCATCAACTTAATTCCTAGGGTGTTGCTAGTGACGTCGTACTGGCGAATACAAACAGCGCCTGTGATTGACCGCCAATGAAAAGAGCCTAACACGCTCGGGAGCCAGTCCACAGCATGTCATCAACGTCAGAGATAGTATCTGCTTCGCCAAGGCGTCAACGACGCTATGGCTTAGCGCGTTGGTGGCTGGCTGGCCTGTTGGTGAGCTGCTTATTGCCCGCTAGTTTACACCCTTCAGATGCATTGAGAAGCAGTGGCCGCAATGTCTGCATCTGCTTTTGGATGCCTGCGATGCTACGGGCTCAATCGCACTGGATTGCCAAGAAGCGCCGTGCGCTTCGTCGCTGGGCTAGTCGCCAAACGCGCCGATTGCCCAGCGTTTGCAGCCGTCCTCTATTACTACCGCTGATCACGCTTCGACTTGTTGCTGCCAGCGATGTAGTGACCCCTCGTGGCCCGCCCGCCGAACAACGCATTGGTTAACATTACGCCTATTTGCCTTATATAAGGGCGCACCTGGATGGGGCGCTCACGATGATCTGGAAATTTCATGATTAATAACTTGCTACGTAAAGTGGTCGGCTCTAAAAACGACCGTGAAGTAAAGCGCATGTATAAAAGCGTGCAGAGCGTTAATGCGTTAGAAGAGACCCTGGCGGGCCTAAGCGATGCGGAACTTCAAGCGAAAACCACTGAGCTGCGTCAGCGGTTAGACGATGGGGCGACGCTGGATAGCCTGCTTCCAGAAGCCTTTGCTGTCGTTCGTGAGTCCAGTAAGCGAGTAATGGGCATGCGCCACTTTGATGTGCAGATGATCGGTGGTATGACCCTGCACCGTGGCCGTATCGCGGAAATGAAAACCGGTGAAGGTAAAACCCTAGTCGCCACGCTGTCAGTCTACTTGAACGCATTGACCCGTAAAGGCGTTCACGTGGTAACGGTGAATGACTACCTCGCCCGCCGTGATGCGGAATGGATGCGCCCGCTTTATGAATTCTTAGGGCTAACGGTAGGCGTTATCTTTGCAGGGCAGACCGGCGAAGAGAAGCGCTATGCTTATCAGTGCGACATTACCTACGGCACCAACAACGAGTTTGGCTTTGACTATCTTCGCGACAACATGGCGTTCTCGCTGGAAGATAAAGTCCAACGCGGCCTGCACTACGCGATTGTGGACGAAGTCGACTCCATCCTAATTGATGAAGCACGTACGCCGTTGATTATCTCTGGCGCGGTAGACGAGAACACCGACCTCTACGGCATCGTGAACCGCCTCGCCCAACAGCTCGAGCAGGGTGAAGTCTCCGAAGATGACGAAGCACCGGTGAGCGGCGATTTCGTGCTCGACGAAAAGCAGAAGCAGGTGGAGCTGACCGAACAGGGTCACAATAAAGTCGAAGAGCTCATGCGGGCCGAAGGGCTGCTGGGTGAGGGCGAATCGCTCTACGCAGCGCAAAACCTCAACCTGCTACAGCATATGCACTCGGCGCTGCGCGCTCTCCATCTCTATCATCCGGATGTTGATTACATCGTTGCCGAAGGGCAGGTGGTGATTGTCGATGAGCACACCGGCCGTACCATGCCGGGGCGCCGTTGGTCTGAAGGTCTGCACCAGGCCGTGGAAGCTAAAGAGGGCGTTACGGTTCAGCGTGAAAGCCAAACGCTGGCGTCTACTACCTTCCAGAACTACTTCCGCCTGTATGAAAAGCTATCGGGCATGACGGGCACGGCGGATACCGAAGCCTTCGAATTCCGTCAGATTTACGGTCTTGATGTGATCGTCATTCCCACCAACCGCCCGCTGGCGCGTAAAGATCTCAACGACCTTGTGTACCTGAGCGCGGAAGAGAAGTACGAAGCCATCATCAAAGACGTGAAAACAGAGACCGAAGCGGGCCGCCCAGTGCTGGTGGGTACCGCCTCTATCGAAACGTCTGAGTATCTGGCGCGCCTAATGCGTGAGGCAGGGCTTAAATTCAACGTCCTAAACGCCAAGCAGCACCAAAGTGAGGCAGAAATTATTGCTCAAGCTGGCCGGCCCGGTGCGATTACCATCGCTACCAACATGGCGGGTCGCGGTACTGACATTATGTTGGGCGGTAACTGGGAAGCCGAAGCCGCGAAGCTGCAAAACCCTAGCCAAGCACAAATTGATGCGCTAAAAGCCGAATGGCAAAAGCGCCACGACGCGGTGCTGGAAGCTGGTGGCTTGCACGTGGTGGGCTCTGAGCGCCACGAATCCCGCCGCATCGATAACCAGCTTCGTGGCCGTGCAGGCCGCCAGGGCGATCCGGGTTCCACACGCTTCTTCCTCTCTTTGGAAGATAGCCTGATGCGCTTATTTGGCTCCGACCGAGTGAAGCGCTTAATGCAGGCGCTGGGCCTTGAGCGTGGTGAAGCCATTGAACACAAAATGGTTTCTAATGCGGTAGAGCGCGCTCAAAAGAAAGTGGAAGGGCGTAACTTCGATATTCGCAAGCAGCTGCTTGAGTACGACGACGTAGCCAACGACCAGCGCCGCGTGATTTACGAGCAGCGTAACGAAATTCTAGCGTCTGACGATGTCTCCGCCGCGGTGGTGGGTATTCGTGAAGAGGTGATGGAAGACGCGATTAGCGAGTACGTGCCGCCCCAGAGCCTGGCTGAGCAGTGGGACCTGCCCGGCTTGGAAGCCCACTTGAAAACCGAGTTCAATCTCGACGCGCCAGTGACGCAGTGGGCCGAGGAAGACGAGCGCTTTAGCGAAGAGAAGCTGCGTGAACGTCTGCAAACCATGCACCGCGAGGCCTATGAGGCTAAAATCGAGTCCGCAGGTGCGGCATTGATTCGCCGCTTCGAGAAGCAGGTGATGCTCCAAGTGCTGGATACCCGCTGGAAAGAGCACCTGCAGTCCATGGACCACTTGCGTCGCGGTATCCACCTGCGTGGTTATGCACAGAAGAACCCCAAGCAGGAGTACAAGCGCGAATCCTTCGAGCTGTTCCAACATCTGCTGACCAATATCAAAGCCGATGTCACGCGTATTCTCAGCCACGTTCAGGTGCGTCAGCCAGAAGAAGTGGATGCCCTAGAGCAGAAACGCCGTGAAGAGCTTGCTCGTGAAAAAGCGACAGCCGCCAGCCGCCACGATGCGCCTGATGCCGGTACTAGCGAGACAGCGCCCGGGGTTGATGGCCGTCCGCTGCGCCGGGAAAACCCGAAAGTTGGCCGCAACGACCCCTGTGTGTGTGGCTCGGGTAAAAAATATAAGCAGTGCTGCGGCAAATTAAGCTAATCACGTATGGCGTAAGCGAACGTAGAGGAGAGAAACATGGCGGTGGGAAACCTTCCCTTTCCGGAATTGCCACCCCTCAGTGGGGTGCGCCTGGGCACTGCAATGGCGGGCATTAAGAAGCCGGATCGCCGTGATATGGTGGTGATTGAGCTACCTGAGACTGCCACTGTGGCGGGTGTTTTCACCCGCAATGCGTTCTGTGCTGCTCCGGTAGTGGTTGCCAAGCAGCATCTTGAGCAGTGCGCCAGTAGCGGCCTTGCGCCTCGTTATTGGTTAATTAATACCGGTAATGCCAATGCGGGGACGGGTGAGGCTGGCTTGCAAGATGCTTATGCCAGCTGTGCTGCTGTCGCTGAGCAGGCAGGTGTTGAGCAGGCTCAGGTGCTGCCGTTCTCAACGGGGGTGATAGGTGAGCCGCTGCCCATGGAACGCCTGCTGGCAGGCTTGCCGGGTGCGTTTGATACGCTGGCCGACTCAAGCCAAGCATGGCAGCAGGCAGGTGAAGGTATTCTAACCACCGATACCCGCGCAAAGGGAGCCACGGTGACCGTTGATATTGGCGACCATCAGGTCACCATCAACGGGATTACCAAAGGCTCGGGCATGATTAAACCCAACATGGCCACCATGTTGGGGTTTGTGGTCACCGATGCGGCGATTGAGCAGCCCTTGCTCGCCACGCTACTGCGAGAAACGGTGGATCGCTCGTTCAACTGCATCACTGTGGATAGCGATACCTCTACCAACGACGCCTGCATGTTAGCGGCGACCGGCACGGGCGCGCGTATCGAAAGCGACGAGCACATTGCTGTTTTCCGTAACGCTCTGCAGCGGGTGATGACCGAGCTCGCCCAGGCGATTATTCGCGATGGCGAAGGGGCGACCAAATTCGTCACACTACAGGTGAATGAGGCCAGCACTCGCCAAGAGGCGCTGGATGTGGCGTTTACCGTAGCTCACTCGCCTCTAGTAAAAACCGCGCTCTACGCCTCGGATGCCAACTGGGGGCGTATTTTGGCGGCGGTGGGTCGAGCGCCGGTTGAGGCGTTTGATGTTAGCCGGGTCGTGATTGACTTAGGCGATGTGCGCCTAGTGGAGAACGGTGGCCGCGCCGGTAGCTATACCGAAGCGGCTGGCAGTGCCGTCATGGCCGAGGAAGAGATCACAATTCGCATTAATTTGGGGCGTGGTGACGAGTCCGCTACCGTGTGGACCTCGGATCTCTCCCATGACTATGTGTCCATCAACGCGGATTACCGCAGCTAAGGCTGCGGCAACGTGCTAACGCAGCGAGATAGCGCCGTGCAATATAAAGGCGGCGCGCACAAAGTGGATAAGACGTAATGAGTGTAATGGTAAAACGACGGGTTCATGTCGCGGCAGCTGCGATGATCAGCGCCGATCAAAAGCACGTGCTGATCGCGCGCCGGCCTTCCAACGTCGATCACGGCGGTCTTTGGGAGTTTCCCGGTGGCAAGCTAGCCCCTTATGAAACTGGGCTGGAAGGCCTTAAACGTGAGTTGCATGAAGAGTTAGGCGTTGAGATTGTTCGTGCCCAACCGCTCATTCGCGTTCACCATGAGTATCCTGATAAGCACATTCTGCTCGATGTGTGGCAGGTGCATGAGTTTGCTGGCGAACCGTTTGGTCGTGAAGGACAGGCGGTGCGCTGGGTGCCGATGAATGAGTTGGTGAACTACCCATTCCCAGCGGCGAATCTGCCCATTCTGCGTGCGGTGATGCTACCCACCGAGTACTTGATTACCGGTGAAGAGTCTGACGATGAGCGCTTCGCGTCGCTGCTGGAGCGCGCTCTGCGCGAAGACAGCATTCGCCTTGTGCAACTGCGTGCCAAAAGCTTAGACGACACGGCCTACGTTGCCCGTGCTGAGCGAGCGCTCAAGCTTTGCCGTGAATACGGTGCGAAGTTGCTGCTCAACGGTGAGCCAACGCTGCTGGATCGGGTCGATGCGGATGGTATTCATCTGACCAGTGCGCGCTTAATGCAGCTGGACCGACGCCCGATTGCGGAAAACAAGTGGCTGTCCGCCTCCACGCATGATCAAAAGCAGCTCTCCCAAGCGGCAGTGCTGGGCTGTGATTTTGTCACGCTTTCTCCGCTGCGCACCACGCCATCACACCCGGAAGTGGCTCCGATGGGCTGGCACGACTTCCAACAGCTGGTGGAACGTGCCGGTATGCCGGTATTCGCGCTGGGCGGTATGACCCGCTTTGACGCCAACCACGCTCGCGCGGTGGGTGCTCAGGGTATTGCGTCGATTCGCGACTTCTGGAAATAAATTTCTGGATATAAGCGATGTCGGCTTGGTACTTATAGAAAAGCGCTGATAGCAAAACGCCTGCTCTGGTAACAGAGCAGGCGTTTTTGATTTTCAGATGCTCGAATAAGCTTAATCGCGGTAGCGGCGGGTTAGGTCGCCATAAGCGTCGACACGGCGATCGCGCAGGTAGGGCCAAATACGGCGGGTGTTTTCGCTACGCGCCATATCCAGGCTCACGACCAACTGCTCAGTCTCTTCACCGGCATGGGCTAGTAGCTCACCTTGTGGGCCGCAAATAAAGCTACCGCCCCAAAACGCGATACCATCACCCACGCCGGAGTGGTCGGCCTCAAAGCCTACGCGGTTTGCCACCAAGACGGGCAGGCCATTCGCGACGCCGTGGGCGCGCTGAATCAGCGTCCAGGCATCTTTCTGGCGGGTTTTTTCCGCGTCGTCGTCATTAGGATCCCAGCCAATAGCGGTGGGGTAGAGCAGTAGCTCAGCACCCGCCAGCGCCATTAAGCGGGCGGCTTCCGGGTACCACTGGTCCCAGCACACCAGAATGCCTAACCGACCCACTGAGGTGTCAATCGGCGTAAAGCCCTCTTTGCGTGCGTCGTCGGCGTCGCCAGGGGTGAAGTAAAACTTCTCATAGAACCCTGGGTCATCTGGAATATGCATCTTGCGGTACTGGCCAACCCGCCCTTTGGCGCGGTCGTACACCACGGCGGTGTTGTGGTAGAGCCCCGCCGCGCGCTTTTCAAACAGCGAGCCCACCAGCACGATATCCAGCTCTTTTGCCAGTGCCGCCAATCGCTGTCCCGTCGGGCCATCCAGCGGTTCGGCGAGATCAAACAGTGCCGGGTCTTCATATTGACAGAAGTAGTGGGTGGCGTGCAGCTCTTGTAATAGTACGAGCTGTGCCCCTTGGCTGGCTGCTCTGCGAATGCCCGCCTCGCTTTCGGCCAGGCTGAGCGCTTTATCGGGCCATGCGGCTTGTTGAATCACCGCCACGTTAAGTGTCTGGGACATGCTGCCCTCCTTAAGAGTGAGTGGTCGCAGGCACAAGCGTACCTTTGGGTAGCTGCATGGTTAAACAGTGCAGGCTGCCGTGCTGACGAATCACGCTGACGCACTCAATGGGGATCAGCGTATGTTCTGGAAAAGCGACGGCCAGCGCCTGCAGTGCGGTGACATCCGCTGGGTCGCCATAGGTAGGCACCAGCACCGCATCGTTGATAATCAAAAAGTTCGCATAGGTGGCCGGTAGGCGATGCCCATCTTCCGGGTCAAAACAGGCCTGGGGCCAGGGTAGCGGAATAAGCTGGTAGGGCTCTCCGTTACGCTGACGGAAGGCTTTTAACTCCTGCTCCATTGCCTGCAGGGCCGTGTAGTGCGGGTCAGTGGGGTCGTCACAACGCACATAGGCAATGGTCGAGGGGTTACAAAAGCGTGCCAACGTATCCACATGGCTATCCGTGTCGTCGCCTTCTAAATGCCCATTGGCTAGCCACAGCACGCGGTCTACGCCAAAGTCATCTGCCAAAAGCGCTTCAACGTCTTCTCGAGAGAGCGACGGATTGCGGTTTGGGTTGAGCAGGCACGCTTCCGTGGTGAGCAGCGTGCCTTCGCCGTCAGTCTCGATAGCCCCACCTTCTAACACCATCTCCCGAGAAGAGACTGGGCAGGCCCATAAGCCCGCATCGGCTAGCCACTGGGTTAGCTGATTGTCCCGCTCAGCAGGGAATTTACCGCCCCAGCCGGTAAAGGTGTAATCCAGCAGCAGCGGCTGGTTATCTTCGTCCAATACCGTGATCGGTCCATGATCTCGCGCCCAGGTATCGTCGGTGGGTGCGACAATCAGCAGCAGCTGATGTTTGGGGATGCCGTAGGCATCGAACGTGGCGGTCAGGCGCTGATGGGTCGCCTCGTCTGGCACGCTGATGATCACGCGCTGATAGCGCGCCGTGGCAAGCACAATGTGCTCAAGCGTTGCTTCGATACGCGACAGCATATAAGCCCAGTCGCCGTCTGGACGGGGCCAGGTGAGCTGTAGGCCATCTTGAGGGTGCCATTCGGGCAATAAGCGGTGAGTCTTGGTAGCCAACGTAAAAGGTGCTCTCACTAGTCAGAATAAGCTTGCCCGGCGGGCAAGAGGGTCGGGCGCAATTTAGGGGGTTGCTCCTCAACTTGCAAGCGATACCGTTATAAAGGGAACGGCCTTGGAGAGGGCGACTCTAAGGCTGCGTTTGCACATGCAGCCATGTTAAAAAAACCGTACCATGGACGCCCATTATTAAGGAATGTAGCCATGCTTGATCGTTTGCCTTTTCTGGTGGGGCTGCGCTATGTGCGCGCTAAACGCCGGAACCACTTTATTTCGTTTATCTCCTTAACGTCGATGCTGGGGCTGATGCTAGGGGTGGCGGTACTGATTCTTGTACTGTCGGTTATGAACGGATTTGATCACGAGCTGCGCACGCGCATTTTAGGCATGGTGCCCCACACCAAAATTGAGTCCCAGGAAGGACTGGTAGAGTGGGAGGCGTTGGCAGAGCAATTAGTACAGCGCGATCGAGTGATTGGTGTGGCCCCTTACGTTGAGCAGCAGGGTATGTTCTCCGCTGGCGGCCGCAACCAAGGCGCGATGGTCAACGGCATTCATCCGGATTGGGAAGACCAGGTCTCTATTATTGGTGAGCACATGCGCCAGGGTGAGTTGGCCGACCTTGTGCCCGGTGAGTGGAATGTTGTGCTGGGTTCGATGCTCGCCCGCAGGCTAGGCGTTGGCGTGGGTGACCGCGTGACGCTGCTGGTGCCCGAGGCATCGATTACTCCGGCAGGCGTTTTCCCCCGACTGAAGCGGTTTACCGTCAGCGGTATTTTCAGCGTAGGTGCCGATCTAGACGCCAATTTGGCCTACGCCAATATTGAAGATATGCAAACGCTGGCACGCATGGGCGATGCGGTTGGTGGTTTGCGCCTAGAGCTAGACGACCTGTTTATCGCCGGTAGCGAAACTCAGGCCATTGTGAACGAGTTGGGCCCAGGCTACAGCGGCTCCGACTGGACGTTCTCCCATGGCAATCTCTTCCAAGCTATTCAGATGGAAAAACGCATGATCGCGCTGCTGTTGACCGTGATTATTGCGGTTGCCGCGTTCAATATTGTGTCGACGCTAGTGATGGTGGTGACGGATAAGCGTGCGGACATTGCCATTTTACGCACCATTGGTGCCACGCCGGGCTCCATTATGGGTATTTTCATTGTGCAGGGACTGGCGATTGGCCTGATCGGCATTGCGGTAGGGGTTACCGTGGGCATTCTGCTGGCGCTCACCATTTCCGATTTGATTGGCTGGTTTGAAACGGCGTTTGGTATTCAATTCCTGGATGCGGGGGTTTACTTCATCAGCGACCTGCCGTCGCGTCTGGAATGGAGCGATGTGCGTGACATCGTGCTGGCCGCGTTTGGCCTGACGTTCCTCTCCACGCTCTATCCCGCCTGGCGAGCCGCTCGCGTTCAGCCTGCTGATGTACTGCGCTATGAATAAGGATGCCCTGATGACGTCAACACCCTCTAACGCCGTCATGCTGGAGTGCCGTGGACTCACCCGCATTTACAGCGAAGGCCCTCAGGATCTCACCGTACTGGATCAGCTTGAACTGACCGTCCGTGCCGGTGAACGCGTTGCGATTGTAGGAAGTTCGGGTTCAGGCAAGACCACGCTGTTAAACCTGTTGGGCGGCCTAGACCGCCCGAGCAATGGCAGCGTCGTGATTGGCGGTGAGGCACTTTCGGGCCTGAATGAAGCCGCGCTGGGCCGCTTCCGCAATCAATATATTGGTTTTGTTTATCAGTTCCACCATTTGCTGGCGGAATTTACGGCGGTGGAGAATGCTGCGCTGCCGCTGATTATTCGCGGCCAGTCTAAAAAAGTGGCTGAACAGCGCGCTATGCAGATCCTAGAGCGGGTGGGGATGAAAGCGCGTGCCGACCATAAGCCGGGTGAGCTATCGGGCGGTGAGCGCCAGCGAGTGGCGATTGCCCGGGCGCTAGTGACCGACCCCAGCCTCGTATTAATGGATGAGCCGACCGGTAACCTGGATCAAACTACCGCAGCGTCTATTCTGGCGCTGATGGATGAGCTGGCCAAAGAGAGCGCCTGTGCATTTGTGATTGTGACTCACGATGTGGGCTTGGCTGCTCATCAAGACCGTGTCATGAAGCTGGATGGGGGGCGCTTGGTCGCTCAGGCATAGCGATGCGCTAGTTTAATCGTCAAACTCTGATTCGATGCGAGCCCTGCGCCGCCGTCTTTTAAGGCGGCGGCGCTTCCAGTTATGGGAGACGTGCCAGCGCCAGATAAGGCGAATGCCAATGTTAGCGACGACCGCAAGCACAATCGCAGTAATCAGAGAGCCCAGTAGCAGCGGTGGCAAGATGTCGTGCATCTGCTCAGCTATCCAGTGGGTTGAGATGCGGGAAGGGGCCTCCCGCGCGGGCGCCCCAAGCAAAAAAGTGCCTATTCGATAATTCACATAAAAAATCAGCGGCATGGTAAGTGGGTTGGTGACCCACACAAGCCCTACCGAAAGTGCCAAATTGCAACGACTTAGCCGCGCACCCAGAGCCGCCACCACCATCTGAAAGGGGATGGGTAGCATCGCGCAAAACAGCCCGACGCTAAACGCGTTCGCAACGCTGCGTCGAGTTAGTAGCCATAAGCCCGGATCCGCAATCAGCGGTGCCATAAAGCGCAACGAACGCTGGCGCCTTAGCGTATCGGGTTTTGGCATGTGGCGCTGCAGGAAACGGCGCGGCATGTCAGGTACTCTTACTTTAGATCGTTTCTATTATCCATATAGCGTAGGGCTTCGGCTACGGCGTGCGCAGTAATGGTTGAGCACCAGGGAGGGGCGGATGGGGCAGGGCATTGCAATGCCCGCGGCATTAGCAGCGCTTGGCGGTAGCCTGTTGGCTTGGTGGGCCGGTGGGCAGGGCGGTACATGGCTGCTGCCACTGGTCCTCATGATGGCGGGGCTAAGCGTTGGCGTATGGCGGCCACGGGCCCTAGTATGGTTGCTCTTAGGCGGGTCCGTTGCCTTTAGTATTCAGCAGGAGTGGGTGCGTCGGCTGCCCGTTGGGCTGAGCGGGCAGGATATAGCGGTGCATGCCAAAGTGACCGCTGTACAGCAGCAGTCAGGGGTTCAGCGGTTGCGATTGAGTATCGAGCGCTGCACAGCCCCTGCCCATCTTCCCCGTTGTGATCAATTAAACAGCGTTCGGGTGAGCGCTTACGACCATGAGCATGAGTATGTGGTTGGCGAGCGCTGGCAAATGACGCTGCGCTTACGGCCGCCCTATGGCTTTATCAACCCCAATACTTTTGATTATGAGCAGTGGTTATGGCGTGAAGGCATCCACGCTACTGGATATATTCGCCCCGATCCTGCGCCGCAGCAGCTTACGCACGCTTCTCCTCGGCTGCGCCAATTGGCATCCGACTTTCTAGCACAGCTGCCTTTAGAGGCACGTACCCAACGCTGGCTGGCCGCATTGACGCTTGGCGATAGCGAACAGCTTAACCAAGATGACTGGGCGCTGTTAAACGCTACGGGTACCACGCACCTCGTGGTGATCTCGGGCCTGCATGTGGGGCTGGTGGCGTCATTCGTGCTGCTGCTAGGGCGTTATGCTGCGCGTGTCGTTTCGCCTACCAACTGGCGGCTGCGCACTTGGCCCTGGTGGCTTGCTGGCGCGGCCGCCGTTGGCTACGCCGTGTTGGCCGGGTTGGCGCCACCGGCAATGCGCGCGATGATTATGACGTTGCTGGGGTTGTGGGTTCTAAGTGGCCGCCATGCACCGGGGCCCTGGCAAGCTTGGTGGCTTGCACTGGCACTGGTGCTGATAGTTGACCCGCTAGCACTTTGGCGGCCTGGGTTGTGGCTCTCGTTTATGGCGGTAGGGTGGCTGATTATTATCTGGCAGGGTCGGTCCAGGCCGCGCGGTGTAAAAGGCTGGTGCTGGGCACTGCTGCGTTCTCAACTGTTATTGGCCCCTTTAATGGCCGCAGCGGTGTTGTTTGCCTTTGGGCGTGTAGCCCCTACGGCCCCTTTGATCAACTTAGTGGCGGTGCCATGGGTCAGCTCGGTCATGGTGCCTACCGCGCTACTCGGCTGGCTGCTGTCACCCCTTCCGTTTGTTGGTCTAGTGCCCTGGTGGGTGTTTGAGCAAGCCTTAGCGGTATTTCATCAGCTGTTGGTTGTCGCTGTGGAAGCCGCACCGCTCTGGCAGCCTCCCGTGCATTTGGCCTATCCATTGGCGGGGAGCTTGGTGCTGCTGTCGCTGTGCTGGGGCTTGCCCGCCGTGCCGCGTTGGTTACGCGTGGGTGCGGCGGTACTCTTGGTGACAATTCCCTGGTGGCCGAGAGAGCAGGCGATTCCGCCGGGGCAGCTTCACGTGACGGTTTACGATGTGGGCCAAGGACAGTTAATAGAGCTGCGCAGTGCCAATTTTCGGCTGCTCTATGATACGGGGCCACGTTTTCGCAGTGGCTTTATGCCCCTGCAAAGCCTATGGCCCCCAGGTCAAGATTTTGACCAAGTAATGGTCAGTCACGCGGATACTGACCACGCCGGAGGCGTAGATGCGCTACTAGCGGATCACCAAGTAGCGCAGTGGTGGGCGCCAGCAGGGGAGTCGCTATCTATCCCAAGCCAGCGCTGCGAGCAGGGGCAACGCTGGCAGCGTGACGGTATTACGTATCGAATACTCTGGCCACCGAGCGGTGAGAACACTCTATCCTCTAATGATCGCTCTTGTGTGTTAGCAGTGTATGCGGGTGAACATAGCCTGCTGATCACCGGTGACGTAGGGAACCAAGTGGAGCGACAGCTTCTACCGCAGCTGAATGGCAACGTGAGTGTATTGGTGGCGGGCCACCACGGCAGCGGCACCAGCTCGGGTGTTCAGTTTGTGCGCGAGACGCAGCCACATCACGTGGTTTTCAGCGCTGGGCGAGACAATGCGTTCCGCCACCCTGCCGACGACGTTGTGCGGCGCTTTCGGCAGCAGCACAGCTGCTTATGGAACACCGCCCAGGACGGCGCGCTTAAATTTACGCTGATACCGCAGCAGCCAGTCACCTTTCAACCGCTGCGGGCCTTGGCAGGTGGCCATAAGCGGTGTTGAAGCGCGCCACCATCAGGTAGAATCGCCCACACTGCACACTACTGCTGGGAGCGCGTGTGACTGATTCAGGTTGGATGCTATATAAACGGTTATTGGGTTACGTTAAGCCACACTGGCGTGCGTTTGCGCTGGCGGTGGTGGGTTTTGTGATTTACGCAGCTTCAAGTACCGCGCTGGCGGAAATGATGAAGCGGCTGATTGATGGGATTCAAAACCCAGACGCCGATTTTCGGTTTTTCCTGCCGCTGTTTGTAGTACTCATGTTTGCCTCTCGCGGGCTGGGTACTTTTCTGAGCACCTACTTTATGGCCTACGTGGGGCGCTATGTGATCCATACGCTGCGCTGCGATGTGTTTGCCCACTTGCTTCACCTGCCGGGTCGTTTTTTCGATCAGCACTCCAGCGGCCACTTGGTATCAAGGGTCACTTACCACGTTGAGCAGGTAGCGGGTGCAGCGACCAATGCGGTGACGATCATCCTGCGTGAGGGGTTGTTTGTCGTGGGGCTGGTAGGCTATCTATTCTGGACCAACTGGATGCTAACGCTGCTGTTTTTGGGTGTTACTCCGATTATTGCCGGTGTGGTGAGCTATGTGAGCAAGCGCTTTCGGCGTATCTCCAAGCGTATTCAACACTCCATGGGCGATGTGACTCATGTGGCTTCTGAGGCGCTTTCGGGCTATCGCGTGGTACGTACCCACGGCGCAGAAGCGTACGAGAAACAGCGTTTTGAGCGCGTGAGTGAAGAGAACCGTCGCCAGAGTATGAAAGAGGCCATGACCCGAGCGGTTAGTTCGCCTGTCGTGCTGATGCTGGTGGCGATCTCTATGGCGCTGCTAGTGTGGCTGGCCATGGCGCCTTCGCTGATGGAAAACATGACGCCGGGGGAGTTTGTCGCCTTTATCACCGCCGCTGCCCTGATGATTAAGCCGGTGCGCCAGCTCACCGAGATTAACAGCGAGATTCAGAAGGGCATCGCAGCGGCCTCTGAGCTATTTGGCCTGTTAGACCTCACCCCTGAACAGGATGAAGGCTCTCTCATTCCCAGCAAGCTAACGGGCAATGTGGTGATTGAGAACGTCAGTTTCCGCTATGGTGACGACCAGCCCAGCGTACTGCACAACGTGAATCTTAACGTTGCTCCCGGCGAGCTGGTGGCTATTGTGGGCCGCTCGGGCAGCGGTAAATCAACGCTCGTCAGCCTGCTGCCGCGCTTCTATCGCCCCAGTGAAGGGCAGATTTTGATTGATGGCGTGAATGCCGATGAGTACGCCTTAGGGCCGCTGCGCCAGAATATTGCTCTGGTGTCCCAGCAGGTCACCCTGTTTAACGCCTCTATTGCTGACAATATTGCTTACGGAGTGGCTGACCCAGACCCGGCCGCCATTAAGGCGGCTGCCGAGGCAGCCTACGCCAGCGAGTTTATTGAAAAGCTGCCAGAAAGTTACGCCACGGTCGTCGGCGAGAATGGGGTGATGCTCTCGGGTGGGCAGCGCCAGCGGCTCGCCATCGCCCGGGCCATTTTTAAAGATGCGCCCATTCTGATTCTGGATGAAGCGACCTCCGCACTGGATACCGAGTCAGAGCGCTATATCCAAAAAGCGTTGGAGCACGTGTGTGAAGGGCGCACCACCCTGGTCATAGCTCACCGACTCTCCACCATTGAGCGTGCCGACCGCATTCTAGTGATGGATCAAGGGCGGATTATTGAGCAGGGTACCCATCAGGCGCTGCTTGAAAAAGGTGGGGCCTACGCCGCGCTGCACCAGCTTCAGTTTCAGGAGAGTGAATGAGTCTTGCTCAGCGCTGGATAAAGGCTGCCTATGGCGGCAGTAACTGGCTAGTACCGCTCTATCCGTTGGGTAATTTATACCGTTATCTTATGGGGCGGCGAGCACAGTGTTACCGAGAGGGAAATAAACCAGTTTGGCAAGCACCGGTGCCGGTGATCGTGGTGGGCAATATTACGTTAGGCGGTACGGGTAAGTCACCGCTTGTGGCCTGGCTTAGCCGTTGGCTGGTACAGCAGGGATTTTCACCCGGTATCGTCACCCGCGGCTATGGCGGTAAAGCGCCGCACTATCCTCTGTTAGTAACGCCTTCTACAGACCCAGCGCATAGCGGTGATGAACCACTGATGCTGGCACAGCAAACCGGAGTACCGGTGGTGGCGGACCCGCAGCGAGCGCGGGGTGCTGAAAGGTTGGTGCAACAGGGCTGCGATGTACTGATTAGCGATGACGGCTTGCAGCACTTGGCCTTAGGGCGCGATATTGAACTGGTGGTTATCGATGGTGCTCGTGGGCTAGGCAATCAGCGCTGCCTGCCCGCTGGGCCTTTAAGAGAGGCGCCCGGGCGACTTGCAAGTGTGGACGCTGTGATTGTCAACGGAGCGCTACAACGTCCGCTGGAAATATCTAGTGTGGCTATGCAGCTGGTACCTCAGCGCTGGCGCCAGCTGCCTACTGGGCAGCACTATCCGTTGCAGCCGCTGCCATTTGCGCTGCCGGTGCATGGGCTGGCAGGTATTGGCAACCCTCAGCGTTTTTTCAATACGCTACGGGAGTTAGGCGTGGAAGGGGAGATGCATCCCCTGGCAGACCACCAGCCATTTGATGAACACACGTTTCAATTTATGCCGCCACGACCAATCATTATGACGGCGAAAGACGCCGTAAAGTGTCAGGCGTTTGCACCGTCTGATAGCTGGGTATTAGAGGTGGAGGCGCAGCTTCCACAAGCATTTGAGGACTGGCTGGCAAACAGGCTGTCCGTACTGACACAAAGGGGATGCACCGATGGATAAGGAACTATTGGCAATGCTGGTTTGCCCGCTCTGCAACGGCAAACTGAAGTATGATCGTGACGCCCAAGAGCTTTGCTGCCACTACGACGGTTTAGCCTATCCCATACAGGATGGCATTCCTGTCATGCTGCCTGAAGAGGCACGGCAAATGGGTGCTGATGAAAAGTTACCTACCTCGCCTGGCCGCACCGGAGAGGCGTGATGTCTGATGTTACGCCGCAATTTATTGCCGTTGTCCCCGCTCGTTTTGGCTCCTCTCGCTTGCCGGGCAAACCGCTATTAGAGATCGCCGGTGAGCCCATGGTGGCCCATGTGTGGCGGCGAGCCTGTCAAAGCCAGGCCAACCGCGTAGTGGTGGCGACAGACGATACGCGGATTCGCGATGCCATGCTGCCCTATGGGGCTGACGTAGTGATGACTCGCGATGACCACCCCTCGGGCACTGACCGGCTCGCCGAGGTCTCCGACCATCTAGGCCTAAGTGATGACACGCTGGTCGTGAATGTGCAGGGGGATGAGCCGCTGATTCCTCCGGCACTTATTGATCAGGTCGCACTGCGCCTGGCGGATGACCCCGAGGCGGCGATTGCCACCCTAGCCGAGCCGATTGCGGATGTTGATACGCTGTTTAATCCTAACGTGGTGAAAGTCGTGCGGTCGCTACAGGGGCGGGCGCTCTACTTCTCGCGAGCGCCGATTCCCTGGGATCGCGAGCACTTTAAAGCACAGCCAAGCCTACTAGAAACCGATGCTTGGCTGCGCCATATTGGGATCTACGCCTACCGAGCGAGTTTCTTAGCCGCCTATCGGGATCTAGCGCCCTCCAGCCTGGAGCAGTTGGAGCAGTTGGAGCAGCTTCGGGCACTACAGCATGGCTACGCTATTCAAGTGGCGCTGGCGAGCGCGATAAACCCCGCCGGAGTCGATACGGAAGAGGATTTGGCGCGGGTAAGGTTGCTGTTGTCTGCCGAGCGTAAAGGAGGCATTTCATGACGCGTGTTCTCTTTGTTTGCCTGGGCAATATTTGCCGCTCACCAACCGCGGAGGGCGTTTTTCAGCAGGCGCTCGACCGTGCAGGGTTGAGCAAACGCGTGGAAATCGACTCCTGCGGTGTTGGCAGTTGGCATGTTGGCAAAGCGCCCGACCCCCGTGCCCAGGCAGCCGCGCTGCGCCGTGGTATCGATATTAGCCATCTGCGCGCCCGTCAGTTAAAAGCGAGTGACTTCCTGGAATTCGACTACGTGCTGGGCATGGACAGCGATAACCTGGCGGCGATGCAGGCGCTAAAACCGGCCGACAGCCAGGCTAAGGTAGGGCTGTTGTTGGAGTATGCAGGACTCGCGAATACCGATGTTCCTGATCCTTATTACGGCGGAGAAGCGGGCTTTGAGCAGGTATTGGATATGATTGAGCAAGCCAGTACCGGACTGATTGCAGAGCTGACCTGTGGGCGCTGATAGCTTGGATGGGGCATCCGTCTGGGTGGACCTCACTACAGCCAATACGCTTCGCCTACCTTGCCAAGCGGCGCGCTACATTGCACCGACAACGCTCTCTAGCCTGCAGGCTGCCTTGTATAGCGCGCGTATTCATCAGTGGCCAATTACCCTGCTAGGCGGTGGCAGTAATGTGCTGCTGCCACCAACGCTTCACGGTATGGCGCTTCGCCCGGCACTTCGCCATTGGTGGCTGGAGCGCAGTGGTGATGACGTCACCGCCTATGTGGGTGCCGGTGTGAGCTGGCATGCCTTGGTAATGGCATTGGCGACGCATGGCTTGTGGGGGGTTGAAAATTTAGCGTTGATCCCTGGCGATTGCGGCGCTGCACCGGTACAAAATATTGGTGCTTATGGTGTCGAGCTCAGCGATGTGTTGAAAGCAGTCCAGGTTGCCGAGTTGGCCACTGGCGAGATGTACTGGTTGAACGCTGATGCGTGCCAGTTTGGCTATCGCGACAGTATTTTCAAGCGAGCACTAGCGGGTAAGGTAGTGATCACCCAACTTGCGCTGCGGCTGTCCGCCACGCCGAGGCCCGTGCTGGGTTATGGCGATTTGGCGGCTCGCGTGTCGGAGTCACCGACCCCTTTGTCCGTGGCTCAAGCGGTCTGTGCGATTCGCCAGGAAAAATTGCCTGACCCAGCTGTGCTAGCGAATGCGGGCAGTTTCTTCAAGAATCCGCTAGTGAGTAATGACTATACGCATCGGCTGTTGAAGGAGTATCCAGACATGCCGCATTTTCCTCAGCCCAATAGCCAAACTAAGCTGGCAGCAGGTTGGCTGATTGATCAGTGTGGTTTAAAAGGCCATCGGCAGGGGGCGTTTGGCGTTCATGATCGCCAGGCATTGGTGTTAGTACACTTTGGGGGAGGAGATCGCCCAGGACTGCTGCGTTTTGCAGACACTATTGCCCAGACCGTGTTTGATCGGTTTGGTGTATTACTAGAGCCAGAACCGCGGGTGATCTAACGTCTGCTCATCTTTACCACTCATAAAAAAACCCCGCCGAAGCGGGGTTGTTTGTTGCGAGCACTTACTCTTGCGAGTTTTGCTGTGCCTGCTGCTTGCGTAGTTCGCGCGGGTCGTTATGGGCACGACGGCGACGACGCGGTTTTGGCGCCTCTTCATCAGCTGCCGGGGCCTCGCTAACGGGCTCTGCCGCTGGCGCATTGTCGGCGGGTTGCGCTGACACTTCCCCTTGCACTTCTGAAGCAGGGGTCGCTTCCATCTTGGTAGCCGTCTCGTCGTGAGCTTCAGCAGCTGGCTGCTCGCTCGCTTCTGTTGAAGGCTCTTGATCCGCCGCCGGTGAAGGCGCTTTCGCCGTTGAGGGCTCTTCACTGACTGTTGGTGCTGAAGCTTCTTCATCCGTAGAAGCCGCTGCTTCGGCGTTGGCAACCAGAGTGTCTTTAACGCTGTCCTGCTCAGCAGTCTCAGCAGTCTCATTCGCTACTGTCTGAGTCTGAGGCTCTTCCGTGGGCACTGTGCTTTCAGCAGCAGCTTCTGCCGTACTTGCTTCTGCAGCTGCGTCATTCGCTTTTGGCTCGCGCTCTGCGACGTGCTCGGCAGCGGTTTGCGGCGCTTCTGTGGCGTCTTGGGCTGCTGTTTCTTGAGCCACCGGCGGCTGTTCCGCTTTGAGGTCGTCAGTTTGAGCATCGGCGGCCTTGGTCTCGTCAGCGTTTGGCGCGCTCAAGGCTGCTGCATCGCTGCTGTCAGCCGCTGGTGTGCTGGTGGCTTCGTGCTGCACTGACTCAGGCTGAGCCTGACGGCGCTGGCGCGTCGACTTGCGCGCTTTGGCGGCGCTGTTGGCCGGGCGCTCAGCAGTTGTGCTGTCGTCCGCTGCCGCTTGAGCCTGCTCAGCGCTATCGTCTTTTTCGCTGCTTACTTGCTCAGTTGCTGGCTTGTCAGCCGGTGTTGGCGATGCTTCCGTGTTGTTGTCAGGCGCGCTAGCGGCTTCAGATGTCGCTGTGGCTGCCGGGGCTTCTTGGGGCTGAGGTGCCTGCTCCGCTTCTGCCTGCAGCTTCAGCTGTTCTGCTTCCGCTTGAGGGTTTAGCGCCTGCTTGCGCGAACGATGACGCGGATTGTTACGCGTACGCTTCGGCTTGCCGTCGTCTTGCTTGCTGTCGTCAGCCTGGGCCGTAGGCGTGCGTTCATCGCTTTTGGGCTTGGCATCATGTGGCTTGTCACGACGGTTATCCGGCTGGACGGCAGGCTTGGCTGCCTCCTCTTTAGGAGCGTCCTTGTTTACGGGCTCTTTCTGATGCGTGTTTTTCGCGCTCTCTTGGGCTTTGGCATCGTCCTGCTGCGGATGACGACGACGGTTGCGGGTGCGGCTGGGGCCGCTGCGCTTATCGCTTGCATCGTCATTGCGAGGAGTGGCATTACCGGATGGCGTGCTGCTGCGCTGCTCGTTTTTGGCCCTGGTGTCGCTGCGCTCCTGAACAGGTTTGGAGCGGCGTTCACTGCGTTGCGGGCGGCTACTCTTCGGCTGTTCAGTCTGCTTACTTGGTGCCTGGGCTTCCTGAGCTGGCTGCTGGCTGCCGTCATCGCCGCCCAGCAGTTTAGCAAAGCCGCGGATAAAGCGGCCAAGCACGCTGGGCTGTTCAGCAGTAGCGGCGGGTGCAGGGGTGGCTGCAGCCGCTTTAGCAGGCGTTTCTTCTGTTTGCAGCGATGCCGGTGCTGGGGCGTTGTGTACTACGCTCTTAACGGCCGCTTCGGCCCGCTGTGCAGGCGGTGCAAAGCTAGGGTCAGGTTCTTTGCCAACATCGGTGTCGGTAGACAGCTCGAAGCTGGAGAGCGTATGGCTCTCGTCTTCGTCCAAATGGTCATCCCGCAGGCGTTGAACATCGTAGTGCGGAGTATCCATTTCTGGGCTGGGTAGCAGCACCACGCGAACGCCTTGGCGAGACTCGATATCTGCCAGTACGCTGCGCTTTTCATTTAGCAGGTAAGTGGCCACCGGTACCGGCAAGATGGCGCGAATCTGCGCGCTGCGCTCTTTCATTGCCTCTTCTTCAATCAGGCGCATGATCGAGAGCGATAGTGAACGCACGTCGCGGATGGTGCCTTGGCCGTTACAGCGTGGGCACACTACGCCGCTTGTTTCGCCCAGGGAGGGGCGTAGGCGCTGGCGCGACATTTCCATTAAGCCAAAGCGTGAAATGCGCCCAATTTGTACCCGAGCACGATCTAGCTTCAGAGCATCGCGCATGCGGTTTTCGACTTCACGCTGGTTGCGCGCAGGGCCCATGTCGATGAAGTCGATCACGACCAAGCCGCCAATATCTCGCAAGCGAAGCTGACGGGCAATTTCGTCGGCCGCTTCGGAATTGGTTTGCAGCGCTGTTTCTTCGATATCGCTGCCCCGCGTAGCACGCGCGGAGTTGATGTCGATGGACACCAGAGCTTCAGTGTGGTCGATTACAATCGAGCCACCAGAGGGCAGTTTTACTTCCCGCTGGTAAGCGGTTTCAATTTGCGACTCAATCTGGAAGCGAGAGAAGAGGGGGACCTCATCTGCGTACAGCTTAATTTTCTGCTGGTAAGAGGGCATCACCTGGCGGATAAATGCCAGCGCCTCGGCGTGAATCTCGGGGCTGTCGATCAGTACCTCGCCGATATCCTGACGAAGGTAGTCGCGCATGGCGCGAATGATGACGTTGGATTCACGGTAGATTAAGAACGGTGCAGAACGCTTACCGGCTTCTGTGGTGATGGACTCCCATACCTGAACGAGATAATCCAAGTCCCACTGAAGCTCTTCTGGGCTACGGCCAATGCCTGCGGTGCGAACAATGAGGCCCATTTTGTCGGGCACAGTAAGTTGGCCCATGGCGTCTTTTAACTGGCTGCGATCATCCCCTTCAATACGGCGCGAAATACCGCCCGCACGAGGATTGTTGGGCATCAAGACGAGGAAGCGACCTGCCAAGCTAATAAAGGTGGTCAGCGCTGCCCCTTTGTTGCCGCGCTCCTCTTTATCGACCTGAACAATGACTTCTTGGCCTTCTTTGAGCACTTCTTTAATGCTCGGACGGCCAGAGACATCTTTGACAAAATATTCGCGGGAGATTTCTTTCAGCGGAAGGAAGCCGTGGCGCTCAGCGCCAAAGTCAACAAAAGCAGCTTCGAGCGAGGGTTCTACACGGGTGATTTTACCCCGATAAATATTGGCTTTTTTCTGTTCCCGAGCGCCAGATTCAATATCTAAATCATACAGGCGCTGTCCATCTACCAGTGCGACCCGCAGCTCTTCCGGCTGGGTCGCGTTAATTAGCATCCGTTTCATGTTGTCTCACGTAGCATGGCGTGCCGAAGCGCTTTTAAAGGCTAGCGTCGGCGAATCGCTGGGTGCTGCGTGCTTGTGCTCGGCGCATGGTTATGCTGACGCATTAAGCCGGGAAGGCAGTTTTGCCGACCCGGCCGAAAGGGCGTTGAGTACGTGGCGGCGGCAGAACATGTTTCGGTGGCTGTCACGTCCATCCGGCTCTGCTGACACCGCCCACACCTGGCATTCATCGATTCACCAACGCCGGTATCGGCACAGCGTTGATCTTTGCGCCCCAGAATTGGCAGTGCCTTGTGACGAAAAGGGGCTGCCACTCTGAAGCGTAACGTTTATTTAGTGACGGGCCTGCCGTTGCTGGCATGACCTGACGCTCTCTGTCGTTACCCATTTACTTAACGGCAGAGTTACTACATTTCAATACGTGATAAGCAGGTAGTGCGTACACTGATCCATGCTTTTTCGCTCTGACCTGCGTGTTTGTCGGGCAGGTGCGAAGGCAAAACGTGGGCAATCATTCGCCATACAAGGATTATATAAGCGGGCCACGTTCGGCCCGGCCACGTTGGCCGATGAGCGCTTTGGAATATAACAGTAAAGACAATCACCAGCAATTGACGCAATGCCGGTGGGTCTACGTTAGAATGCCGTTTTTAGCCTGACGTTAAAAAATGTCACCAGGAGTGCGCGGCAATGTCCGAAGGGCGTGAAGTACAGTGGGTGGATATCGCCCCGGAACAAGCGGGTCAGCGAATCGATAATTTTTTAATGACCCGGCTAAAAGGTGCACCTCGTGCATTGATCTACCGCATCGTGCGTAAGGGTGAGGTTCGGGTCAATAAGAAACGGGTAAAAGTGGATTATCGCCTGCAAGCGGGCGATTTAGTACGTGTTCCGCCACTGCGCCTAGCGCCTAAAGAGGCGGTGAAAGAGGTGAGCGATAATCTGCGCGACCTGCTTGTCGGCAGCGTCATTATGGAAGGGCCCGACTGGATGGTGCTGAATAAGCCGTCAGGCTTAGCAGTCCATGGTGGCAGTGGCGTTAAGATTGGTCTCATCGAGGCGTTGCGCCAAGTGCGGGACGACCTAACGTTCCTGGAGTTAGTGCACCGCCTGGATCGTGATACCTCAGGTTGTTTGCTGCTCGCCAAGTCTCGCGATGCGCTGGTAACCCTTAATGAGGCGTTGAAAAAGCACGGCATGGATAAGCGCTACTTGGCGCTGGTGGCCGGGCGCTGGCCGGCCCGTAAAACTTATGAAAGTGCTCGGTTGGACCGTTTTGATGCAGGTAACGGCGAACGGCGCGTGCGGGTAGATCCCAACGGTAAAGTGTCGCGCACCCACTTCTCTGTAGTGGAAACCTTTGAAAAGGTCACGTTAATTGAGGCTGAGCCCGTTACGGGGCGCACACACCAGATTCGTGTGCACGCAGCCCATGCTGGCCATGCGCTGCTGGGGGATGATAAGTACGCTACTCGTGAGAGCGGCTTGTTAACCAAGCAGCTGGGGTTGGGGCGACTTTTCCTCCATGCACGCTCGTTAACATTCCCCGAGCCTGGCAACGGTAGGCCGGTGACGGTAAAAGCGCCGCTTCCGGAGGCGCTTGAAGAGACGCTCAAGCGCGCACGTCAATAAAAGAGAACTGTTATGCGCTATGAGCTAATTATTTTCGATTGGGACGGCACACTCATGGATTCTGTGCCGAAGATTGTTTCCTGTATGCAAGCAGCAGCGGCAGACGCTGAATGGGGTGAGCTTGAAGTCAGCGCCATTGAAGACATTATTGGGCTGGGTCTTCCTGAGGCGATTGCCAAACTCTGCCCAGGCATTGAGCCAGAGCAGGCGGAGCGCTTGCGCCAGCGCTATTCCCATCACTTTGTTCATGGTGACACTACGCCTATGCCCTTTTTTGGTGGGGTTGAAGCGCAGTTGGCAAAGCTGAGAGAGCGGCCCCAGCAGCGGCTTGCGGTGGCGACGGGTAAAAGCCGTCGTGGGCTTGATCGGGTTTTTAATGAAACAGGTAGCGGGGGGCTGTTCCACACTAGCCGGACTGCTGACGAAACGCGCTCTAAGCCCCACCCGCAAATGCTGCTAGAGATTTTGGCTGAGCTTCAGGTTCCAGCAGAGCGAGCGGTAATGGTGGGCGATACTGAGTATGATCTTGAAATGGCGCGTGCTATCGGTATGGATCGGGTGGGCGTAATTTACGGAGTGCATACTCCCGCTCGGCTAGCTGCTAGCCAGCCGGTGTGGGTCGCTGAAGACGTGCCGTCGCTATTTGACTGGCTGCGTCATGCATAAGGGCGTCCTTAAACGAAGAGTAGGAACTGACGATGAGTGATGAGCAGCAGCGCGGTGGTGACAGTGAAGAGGCTTCTCAAGGTGAAGATCAGCGTGGTGTTCATGATCGCTGGACCCAGGGGCCGGATGTCTCCACCAAGGCACAAGAGTCTCCGTTGCCAGGTGGGCAGGATGACGATGCGGAAATACTCAGAGAGCGTCAGCGCCTAGCGCAGCTTGAAATGATGGATCGCTGGATTGGTGGCGTCTTGACCGAGCAGCGTAGAACACGCCGTTGGAAGCTGTTTTTTCGGCTGATGCTGCTGGCGCTAGTGCTGGTATCACTCACGGTTACGTTATATCGCGTGTTTTTAGCCGAGTCGTCAGCCGCGGTGCCTGCGCAGCGACATCTTGCATTGGTGGAAGTGCATGGCGTGATCGCCAACGATTCGCCCGCTAATGCTGAGCGTATTATTCAAGGGTTAAACCGGGCTTGGGAGAGTCAAAGCGCGTCGGCAGTGGTGCTGCATATTGATAGCCCTGGTGGAAGCCCAGTGCAGTCGCAGCGTATTTACTCGGAGGTTATGCGGCTGCGTGAGCAGGGAGATAAGCCGATTATTGCCGTGATCGAGGATATCGGTGCCAGCGGGGCGTACTATATTGCCGCTGCGGCGGATGAGATAGTGGCATCTCCCGCCAGCTTGGTGGGCTCCATTGGGGTGATCTATGCCGGTTTTGGCTTTCAAGAAGCTATTGATGAGCTGGGCGTCGAACGGCGGGTGATGACTGCAGGCGAGAACAAGGCGTTTTTAGATCCATTCCAGCCCTTGGATGAGGAGGTGGCTCGTTTCTGGCAGAGCGTGCTCACTCAAACTCATGAGCAGTTCATCAATGATGTACAGGCTGGGCGTGGTGATCGTTTGAGTGATAGTCCGGAGATCTTTTCCGGGCTGATCTGGAGCGGTGAGCAGGCGCTTGGCTTGGGGCTGGTCGATGAGTTGGCAAGCCTTGAACAGGTGGCGCGTGCTCAGGTGGGTGAGGCATTATGGGAGAACTATACGCCCCGCCTGGATCCCTTTGAGCGCCTAACGCGGCGTTTTACCCAGGCCGCAGCAGAAGTGCTTGGCTTGCACAGCGGTCATGCGCCTATAAAGCTTCAGGCGCAGTAGCATTAGGCATCGCCAAGCGGGTTCATGCCTGCTTGGCGAAGCATGTCGCACAAGGCAATCAGCGGCAGACCGATCAGCGCATTGGGGTCACGCCCCTCTAAGCGCTCAAACAGAGCAATGCCTAAGCCTTCCATGCGAAAACTGCCGGCGCTATCCAGTGGCTGCTCTATTGCTACGTAGCGCTCAATCTCCCGCTCGCTCAGCGTGCGGAACACCACGTCAAACGGTTCGATATGGAGCTGATGGCGCTGGTGGCGCGTGTCTAATAAGGCCAGGCCAGTTAAAAAAGTGACTCGTTGGCCTGAGAAGCGGGCTAAGTTAGCGCGGGCCCGCTCCGCAGTATGGGGTTTGCCGAGAATATCCCCTTCAAACAGAGCAATCTGATCAGAACCAATAATGCAGTGATTGGGGAAACGTTCCGCGACGGCATTAGCCTTGCTCAATGCTAGGCGGTGAACGAGTGCCTTTGGTGACTCGTCTGGAAGTGGCGTTTCGTCAATATCGGGCGAGTAGCATTGGTAGGGCAGGTGTAGCCTGTCCAGCAGCGCTTGGCGGAAGCGCGAGCTGGAGGCGAGTACGAGGGGGGCGTTTTGCGTTTGCGGCACTATCGTCTCCTTGTGGCCTGAATGGCGCAATATGTACTGGCAATGAGTGTAGCGAAAGCCCAGCGGCATGCCTATTGACGCTGTTTTCATCGATAAACCGATAAGAATTATGCCATGAGCTTTGACACCAGGAGGGCGAGTGCCTATCATTGCGCGCCTATGTTGACCTCACAACTCCCCAGCCGGGTTGAGCCTTATAAGCTTGCAGCCCGCCGCGAACGACTTGAAGGCTTAGTGGCGCTGAATAAGCTGCCCCGCCTCGCTGAAGAAGCAGGTGACCAAACCGGCGACTGTCACGTCGTGCTTGGGTTTGGTGTAGATGCCCAAGGCCGTCGCGAAATTCGTGGCCATTTGCAAGCGACCCTGGCGCTGCCTTGTCGCCGCTGTATGGTGCCGCTTAGCCAAGACGTTTCCAGTGACTTCCTACTTGGAATGATTGCCGACGAAGCCTTGGCGGCCGAGCTGCCTGCCAGTCATGAGCCGGTGCTGGTGGAAAATGAACAGCTGGACTTGCTGACGGTAGTTGAGGATGAATTAATCCTCAGCCTGCCGCAGGTGGTCTATCACGATGAGACCGAATGCCATGTCTCGGCGGAGCAGCTGGTCAGCAAGACCGAAGGCGCGGCGGATGAATCCGCTTCAGCCAAGAATCCTTTCGCGGTGCTCAATGCTTTGAAAAGCAGTGGCGCTTTGAAAGGCAAAAAGTAAGCATCACTTACCCTACATACCTTGGAGTAAACACCCATGGCAGTTCAACAGAACCGTAAAACTCGTTCCAAGCGCGGCATGCGTCGTAGCCACGATGCGCTGAGCGCACCGACTCTTTCCCAGGATAAAGAAACCGGTACCACTCACCTGCGTCACCACGTTTCTCCGGATGGTTTCTACCGTGGTCGTAAGGTAGTTGAGGTTTAATCCTTAACTCTCTAACGAGTGGCGAAACAGAGTGGGTGCATTGCGCCTAGCGATTGATGTCATGGGGGGTGACCAAGGCCCTCGTGTCATCATAGAAGGCTCTGCAAGGGCAGTGATTGAACGTCCTGACCTAGAGCTCGCTCTGTTTGGCCCGCGTCAGCGTGTTGTCGCTGAGCTTTCGCGCTTGCCGCAGCCCTTGGCTGCGGCAGCGTCACGTTTAGTCGTCTGCGATGCGCCTGATACTGTGTCACAAGATGCTTCTGCTGCCTGGGCGTTACGCTCTGGGGGTAAGACCAGCATGGTGCATATGTTGCGTTATGTGGCACAAGGTTATGCCGCAGCGGGTGTTAGTGCAGGAAACACAGGTGCGCTAGTTGCGCTTGCAAGGCGTGAGCTTGGTATGCTGCCAGACTTTTCCAGACCTGCTATCAGTACGGCGATTCCTGCACGGGGTGGTCGTCGCTGCTATTTGCTGGATTTAGGTGCAAATGTGGATTCGCCCGCATCACGGCTAGTGGATTTTGCCATGATGGGTGCGGCAATGGCGCAATGTATGGATGGTATTAATTGCCCTCGAGTCGCGCTATTGAATGTTGGCGCGGAAGCGACCAAGGGCAGTGCGACGGTGCGAGAGGCTGACCGGCTGCTGCGTGAGCGCGCTACCACATTAAGTTTTGCTTATCAGGGGTATGCCGAAGGTGGTGACATCTTCCAGGGCGATATTGATGTCATGGTCTGCGATGGCTTTGTTGGTAACGTGGTGCTCAAGGCGAGTGAAGGTTTGACCCGTATGCTGGTGGAGCGTGTGCAGATGGCGTTTGAGTCACGCCTATGCGGGCGCTTAGCAAGTTTACTGGCCAAACCTGTGCTGAAGCGGCTAAAGCAGGAGCTTGACCCCGTTCGTTATAATGGCGCAAGCCTACTTGGGTTAAAACGTATTGTGGTGAAAAGCCATGGTGGCGCCCGTGCAGATGGGTTCTACTATGCTATTCAGCGAGCGCTGCAGGAAGTAGAACATGACTTGCCTACTCAGCTTGCCAAACACTGGGCTTAGCTCAGTGGGCAGATGAGTGGGTTACAGCAATGCGTTGCACGACTTTTGCGGGTTATCGGCGGCAGTAGGATGTGCCAACAGCCGTTTTATAACGGGGCCGATAGCCACGCCTATCGCTCAACTGAGCAAATGCCTACAAGAGCAAAGGTGAACGACATGTCTCAACCCCTTGCCCTCATTTTTCCCGGGCAAGGCTCTCAGCAGCTTGGAATGCTGCGAGAGCTAGCCGAGCGCTACAGTGTGGTGGGAACGACATTTGAGGAAGCGTCTGACGCGCTGGGCTACGATTTATGGAAAGTAGTCCAAGAAGGGCCGGAAGAAGCGTTGAATTCCACGGCTTGCACGCAGCCTGCGCTGCTGACATCAAGCGTTGCCATCTGGCGCGTCTGGCAGGAGCTGGAAGGCCCTCGCCCCAGCGTGATGGCGGGCCATAGCCTGGGTGAGTATAGCGCTATGGTCTGTGCGGGCGTGATGGGCTTTGCAGAGGGTGTCCAGCTGGTGCGCCTGCGCGGAGAGGCAATGCAAGAAGCTGTACCTGCTGGTGAAGGCGGAATGGCCGCCATTCTTGGGCTTGATGACAGCGCGGTGGAAGCCGCTTGCACAAGCGCTGCCCAGGGCGATGTCGTTTCTGCAGTTAACTATAACTCCCCGGGTCAGGTCGTCATTGCTGGTAGCAAAGCAGCCGTTGAGCGTGCCATTGCTGCTTGCCAAGAAGCGGGCGCTAAGCGCGCACTTGCCCTCCCTGTGTCTGTTCCTTCTCACTGCGCGCTGATGCGACCTGCTGCTGAGCGTCTTGCCGAAGCGATGCAGGCGATTGAGCTACGTGCCCCTCGCTATACTGTTATTCAGAACGTCGATGGCCAGGCGCATGCAGATGTTGATACGCTGCGCACTCGTTTAATTGAGCAGCTCTACCAGCCAGTACGTTGGTCCTCCTGCGTTGAAGCAATGTCTGAGCAAGGTGCTAATGTCTTCATTGAGTGTGGCCCAGGCAAAGTGCTGACAGGTCTTAATAAACGTATTGTGCGCGGTGCCAAGGGGCTAGCGGTGAATGACCCCGATAGCTTGGATGCAGCGCTTGAGCTTGCGCGAGAAACATTAGCAGGTAGTGCGTGATAAACGGCTATTTTCAGCTACCCTTGCTTAGTTCAGTGGAAGGAAACGTGTTATGACGCAAGAAAAACGAGTTGCCTTGGTGACCGGTGCGAGCCGCGGCATTGGTCGCGCTATCGCCCATGAACTGGGCCGCCAAGGGCGTATTGTCATCGGCACAGCGACCAGCAAATCTGGCGCAGAAAAAATCGATGCCGACCTGAAAGCTAACGGGGTTGAAGGCGCTGGTATGTGCCTGAACGTGACGGACCAAGCGAGCATCGATGAGGTCCTGAAAACCATTGGCGAGCGTTTTGGCGCCCCGACTATTTTGGTTAACAATGCGGGTATCACTCGTGATAACCTCCTGATGCGGATGAAAGAGGAGGAGTGGGATTCCGTCATGGATACCAACCTCAAATCTGTATATCGCGTCAGCAAAGCGTGTCTTCGTGGCATGACCAAGGCGCGTTTCGGGCGGATTGTATCGATCAGCTCTGTAGTGGCAACCATGGGCAACCTGGGCCAAACTAACTACGCTGCTGCTAAGGCAGGTATGGAAGGCTTTAGCCGGGCGTTGGCGCGAGAGGTTGCTTCCCGTGCCATTACCGTAAACGCCGTTGCGCCTGGTTTTATCGCCACCGACATGACCGAAGCGCTGCCTGAAGCCCAGCATGAAATGCTGCTAAAGCAGATTCCGCTGGCACGCTTAGGTGGGCCGGAAGAGATCGCCGCAGCGGTTGGCTTTTTAACCAGCGATGCCGCAGGCTATATCACTGGTGAAACGCTGCACGTGAACGGCGGTATGAATATGCGTTGATGGCCTTAGGCTTGGCGGTTGCGTCAACTTAAGGGCGTCTATAAACTACCCCGCAGCTTTTGGCTTGCGGTTTCCAAATAGCTGGTTATCTCTAACAGCTAATGTGAATGACTGGAGTACGTTGATGAGTACTATTGAAGAGCGCGTTAAGAAAGTTGTGGCAGAGCGCCTGAACGTTAAAGAAGAAGACATCCAGAATAGCTCTTCTTTCACTGAAGACTTGGGTGCCGACTCTCTGGACACCGTTGAACTGGTGATGGCTTTGGAAGAGGAGTTCGATACTGAAATTCCTGACGAAGAAGCTGAAAAAATCACCACGGTTCAAGAAGCCATCGACTACGTAAACGCCCACCAGTAAGGGCGCGGTCGATACTGTGAACCAGGGTGGGGTGCTCACCCATCCGTCTTAAAAAAGCCGTCCTGATATGGGGCGGCTTTTTTGCTTTACGCTCACAATGAATATAACGTTCAATCTCCGTTATACTAGTCACCAAACTTCTGCAGCAAATGACCCAGATGGGTCGTGTCACCATGGATGCCTGGAGGAAACTGATGGCGCGAAGAAGGGTAGTGGTAACTGGGTTAGGCCTGGTGACCCCAGTGGGCAATAGTGTCAATGAGTCGTGGGCGAACATTGTCGCCGGTAAAAGCGGCATAGCGCCTATTGAGCACTTTGATACCAGTGGCTTCAATACGCGGTTTGGCGGTTCGGTAAAGAATTTTGATATCAGCCCTTACCTGAACCCCAAAGACGCTCGCAAAATGGATCTGTTCATTCAGTACGGCATGGCTGCCGGTGCTCAGGCGGTACAGGATTCAGGGATAGAGTGCACAGAGGAGAATGCTGAGCGAATCGGCGTGGCGATTGGCTCTGGAATTGGCGGGCTGCCAATGATTGAGCATAACCATAATGCGCTCAATAAAGGCGGTGCACGTCGGGTATCACCGTTTTTTGTGCCTGGTTCTATTATCAATATGATTTCCGGCAACATGGCGATCCAGCATGGCTTTAAAGGGCCGAATATTGCGATTACCACGGCTTGCACCACCGGTACCCATAATATTGGCTACAGCGCTCGCACCATCGCCTACGGCGATGCGGATGTCATGATTTGTGGCGGCGCAGAAATGGCCACCACACCATTAGGTTTGGGTGGCTTCTCTGCCGCGCGCGCGCTCTCAACGCGCAACGATGACCCGCAAGCAGCGAGCCGTCCTTGGGATGCCGACCGCGATGGCTTTGTGCTGTCTGATGGTGCAGGGGTGCTGGTGCTAGAAGAGTACGAGCATGCGAAAGCCCGTGGCGCCACTATCTACGCGGAGCTGGCTGGCTTTGGTATGAGTGATGACGCCTACCATATGACCGCTCCGCCCGAGGATGGTCGCGGTGCCGCACTCTCCATGCGCAATGCGATTAAAGATGCCGCTATTGATCCGGCAGACGTGCAGTATATCAACGCCCATGGCACCTCAACTGCTGCCGGCGATTTGGCTGAAAGTCGCGCTATTGAAAAAGTGTTGGGCAGTGCGGCCCAGCAGGTGGCCGTTAGCTCAACCAAGTCGATGATTGGCCACCTATTGGGTGCCGCCGGTGCGGTAGAGGCGGTATTCAGCATTCTAGCAATCCGTGACCAGGTCGCCCCGCCCACCATCAACCTGGATAACCCCCAGGAGGGCTGCAACCTCGACTACGTACCCCATACCGCGCGGGATATGCGTATTGATATCGCGCTCTCCAACTCGTTCGGGTTTGGTGGCACTAACGGCTCCCTGCTGTTCAAAAAGGTATAACTCTTTATGCCCATGCCCCAGGTGCCATTTGATGACCGCGGGCTAGCGTATGGCGACGGTGTATTTGAAACAGTGCTGCTGCGCGATGGGGTACCCGTACTTTGGGATTATCACCTCGCGCGCTTGGAACAGGGCTGTCGGCGCTTGAATATCCCGTTGCCTACCTCTCAACAGCTGGCGCAGGTGTGGCAGTCGCCCCCTGCGGCAGCGCTGGAAGTACTTAAATTAATATTGACACGCGGAAGCGGTGGCCGAGGCTACGCGCTGCCTGATCATCCTGAGCCCAGGCTGATCTTTCGGCGAACGCCTTTTGTTACCAACGGGCAGCGGTGGCAACACGGTGTCTGCGTACGTTTGTGCCATCTTCGTTTAGGGCATCAACCGCTGCTTGCGGGCATCAAACACCTTAACCGTTTGGAGAATGTGCTAGCTCGCCAGGAGTGGCAAGAGAGCCATATTGCCGAAGGTCTGTTAGCGGACCAGTCAGGCGAAATGGTGGAAGCAACCAGTATGAACCTCTTCTGGTCAACGGAAGGGCGTCTTTTGACCCCTCGGGTAAACCGCTGCGGCGTGGCAGGTACTCTGCGCGCTGCGCTATTGGCTAACGGCGTTATTGAAGAAGAGGGGCTGACAGTCTCGGAACTACCACAGGTTGAGCGCCTTTGGGTAGGTAATTCGGTACAGGGCGTGTGGCCTGTGTGTGAATTGCTTGATACGCAGGGCGGCCTGATCGCGACTTGGCCTGTGTTAGCAGGGCCAGACCCACTGCAGGGTGAGGCTCACCGCCTGCTGGGATATCCCAGTGTGTTTCCCGCATCAGAATCCAAATAAATAGATTGAGGTGTCAACGTGAAACGGTTACTTACCGTCTTTGGAATATTGGTTGTGCTGGCCGTTGCCGCTGCGCTCGGCGGTTATGCTTATTGGCAGCAGCGTCTAGCGGCGCCAATTGCGGTAGAGGAACCCACCCTATATCAAGTGCCTGCCGGAGCTGGTTTTAATCAAGTCATTCGCGATTTAGAGGCGCAAGGAGTGCTTGAGGATGCCTGGGCATTTAAGCTACTGGCGCGGATAGACCCAGAGCAGATGCCAAGTCTACGGGTTGGCGAGTACCGCCTCACACCGGGGATGAGTGGGCGAGAGGTGATGGCCCTGCTGGGCAGTAATAACGTGGTGACTTATTCGCTGACCGTGCCTGAAGGATGGACCTTTCGCCAAATGCGTGCGCTGCTAAATAGTGCGCCGAAGCTTGAACACCGTACGGCAGACATGAGTGACGAAGAAGTCATGACGCTGCTGGACCGTGAGGGCACCTTTCCTGAAGGTTGGTTCTTCCCCGATACCTACCGCTATCATCTGGGCATGAGCGATGTCGATATTTTGAGCCAAGCGTTAAATCGGATGGAGCGCATTTTGGAGCAAGTGTGGGCGGAACGGGATGACGATTTAACCATTGAAACGCCCTATGAAGCGCTAATTATGGCATCGCTGATTGAGCGGGAAACCGGGGCGCCTGAAGAGCGCAGAGAGATTGCTGGAGTATTTAAGCGCCGGATGGAGCGTGGCATGCGTCTGCAAACAGACCCCACGGTAATATACGGCATGGGCGAGCGCTATGATGGCCGCATCACACGGGCAGACCTACGTGAAGCCACCTCTTACAATACTTATGTGATTGACGGCATGCCGCCGACGCCGATTGCCATGCCAGGGCGAGCCTCATTGGAGGCGGCGGTGAAGCCGCTACCCGGCGAAACGCTCTATTTTGTGTCCCGAGGTGACGGCACGCATCACTTCTCGCGCACATTACGCGAGCATAACAATGCCGTGAATCGCTATATTCGAAACCGTTAAATAGCTAAACACTGAACATGTCGATGGCGTATCTATTGAGTAAGGGGCAGCAATGAGCAAGCGCGGACGCTTCATCACCCTAGAAGGCGGTGAGGGAGTCGGTAAGTCTACCAATATGGCGTTTGTCGAAGCATGGCTAACGGCCCAGGGAATGGAAGTGGTGCGAACCCGTGAGCCGGGCGGCACCCCCCGCGCAGAAGCAATTCGTGAGCTGCTGCTTGACCCTGCCCCCCAAGAGCCGCTGAGCGTTGATGCCGAGCTGTTACTGGTCTTTGCGGCCCGTGCACAGCATCTAGCGGAAAAAATCCTGCCAGCGTTGGCACGAGGTGCCTGGGTAGTATGTGACCGTTTTACCGATGCCACCTTTGCCTATCAAGGCGGCGGGCGCGGGATCAACCCCGCACGCATTGCGCAGTTAGAGCAATTTGTACAGCAAGGCCTTGCCCCTGATCTCACTCTGCTGCTGGATATGTCGCCCGAAGCTGCCAAAGAGCGGTTAGAAGGCCGCCTACGCGAGCTAAATACCCAGCGTGACCGGTTTGAGCAAGAGCAGGCGGATTTCTTTATGGCGGTACGCCGAGCTTATTTGAATCGCGCGGCCGCTTCGCCTGAGCGCTTTGCGGTGATTGATGCAGCTCAGCCGCTAGAGGTGGTTCAAGCGGCGCTAAGCCACGTATTGGAAGAACGGGTTGCCCAATGGCAATAACTGGCGTATTGCCCTGGCATCAGGCCACTTGGCAGCAGCTGGTGCGCCTTGCCAACAGCGGGCGCATGCCCCATGCCTTGCTGATTAGCGGTGCCCACGGGGTTGGCAAGCAGCAGTTGGCAGAAGCGTTGATCGCTAGAACGCTATGTGCCCAGCCCGGCGAGCAGGCTTGCGGGCAGTGTCACAGCTGCGCCATGTTGGCCTCTGGCTATCATCCTGATCTACTGCGGGTGTCGCCAGAAGAGGGCAAGCGCCAAATCCGTATTGACCCCGTTCGCGAAGTGAATCGGTTTGTCTCGCAAACGGCGCAGCAGGGTGGCTACCGAGTGATTGTGATCTCACCTGCTGAAGCCATGAATATTGCCGCCGCCAACGCGCTGTTGAAAAGCCTGGAAGAACCCGGCGATAAAACGTTATTTATCCTACTTTCAGATGTGCCCTCCCGCACGCTGCCAACGATTCGTTCGCGCTGTCAGCAGTGGCCCCTAGCAAGCGTGCCCTTTGATGACTGTAAAGGGTGGCTGACCCAGCAGTTGGGTGGCGATGAAGCTCACTTCTGGTGGCAAGTATCAGGCGGCCTTCCCCTGTTAGCGGTTGAGCTGGCCGCTCCCGATGAACGGGCGATGCGCCACCAGATTCACGACTGTTTCGAACAGTTAGTGCGCGGGGCAGAGCCTGTTTCAGAGGCGGCGAGGCTGGATCGCCAAGCGATTGATGCGATCTTATGGTACGGTATTGCTTGGCTTGAAGACTTGATTCGTCTGGGGCTATCGGGCGAGCAGAGCGTGCTACACAATCCTGATTTAACGCCGCTTTATCGCCAGGCGGTGAAAAATGGCCGCGTACAGGACTGGTTCCGGCTATTAGATTACGCCAGAGAGCAGCGCCGCTTACTGGCCGTTGGAGCAAACCCGAATCCACAGCTGGTGCTTGAAGCTTGGCTGGTGCGCTGGTCTGCGCTGCTGCGCTCCTGACAATCTAATGCAATGAGGTAGTGATGGCTGCTCAAAAAGCACTCTCTTTAACGATACCCGACGTGCCCACGCTGCTATCTGCCTACATGCCGTTTTTGGATCGAGGCGGTATTTTTGTGCCTACCAAAACGTTGTATAGCCTCGGGCAACCCGTTGTACTGCTGCTAACGCTGCCAGGGGAGAGCGAGCGACTCTCCGTCACCGGTCAGGTGATTTGGATCTCGCCAGAAGGTGTTAGTGGCCGAAGACTGCCAGGCATTGGCGTGCACTTTAGTCAGCAAGATTACTTTGTGCGTGACCGTATCGAGACCCTGTTGGCCGGGCAGCTTGATAAAGCGCCTCCCTCGTTTACGCTCTAAGCTAGCCACCTCCTATTTACTTCCAAAGAGCACTGCATGTTTGTCGATTCTCACTGTCATCTAGACCGTTTATCGGAGCATACACATGGCGGCGATGTGGCCGCCACGTTGGATGCTGCCCGTGCTGCCAACGTTAGCCAGTTTTTAGCCATCTCTACGACGTTAGAAGAGCTGCCGGGCTTGGCCGCCATTGCCAGAGCACATCACGATGTGGCTATTTCTGCGGGCCTTCACCCGCTCCACCAAGCGCCAAATGAGCCGACGGTGGACGATATCGTAGAGGCTGCTGAACAGTATGGAGCGGTAGCGATTGGTGAGACAGGGCTGGATTATCACTACCAGGAGAGCGTGCCTGTCAGCGTTCAGCATGAGCGATTCAAGCGGCATCTCATCGCTGCGAATGAGCTAGAGTTGCCGGTCATCATTCATACCCGCGAGGCCAAAGAGGATACGCTGGCGCTGCTGCGTGAATACAGCAATCCTCAGGTGGGCGGCGTCATCCACTGCTTTACTGAAGACCTGGACATGGCGCGGGAGGCGGTTCGGCTTGGATTCTATATTTCTCTTTCCGGCATTATTACGTTTCGTAATGCGGCATCGCTCAGAACACTGGCACGTCAGCTTCCGCTGGATCGGCTGTTAATTGAAACCGACAGCCCTTATTTGGCCCCTGTCCCTTATCGCGGTAAGCCCAATGAGCCTGCCTGGGTCGTTGAAGTCGCGGAGTGTATTGCGCGTGAACGAGGCATCAGCGTGGATGAAGTTGCCATGCAAACGACCGTTAATTTTTACCATCTGTTCCGCGCTGCGGCACCAGACGCGCCTGCCCATGTCAAAGAGGCCTTGGCACAGTCTGGGCTTGTGGTGTAACACGCGGTGACAACCACTGGAGGTCGGTGATGAATATTGATCGACTATTGCAGCAGTCAGAAGGCTCAGCATCTATTCCCCCTGTTGATACCTGGCAGCCCGCGCTATCAGGAGAAATGGATATCCTGATTCAGGAGGATGGCTCCTGGCTGCATGAAGGGCAGCCGTTTGCTCGTCCTGCGATTGCCAAGCTGCTCTCCAGCCTACTGCGTCTGGATGCCGATGGATACTGCCTGGTCACTCCCGTGGAGCGCTGGCGCATTGCCGTAGTGGACCGCCCCTTTGTCGTGGTCGAAGCGGATTTCCACGATGGTGCCTGGTGGCTAAAGACTCAATTTGACGATGTAGTACGTCTGGATGCCGAGCACCCCATGAGGTTGACTGCTTCTCCCAGCGGCGAGATGGCGCCCGAATGTGCTATCCGGTTCGGTTTAGCGGCTCGACTGCACCGCAACGTGTTCTATCGCTTGGTAGAGCAGGCGCGCGTGCAAGAGAATTCGTCAGGCCAGAGCGAGTGTCAGCTCTATAGTGCGGGAAGCTGGCACCTGCTTGGCCAGTGGAGCGATAGCGTGCCAAGTGAGGCGCCGTGAAGTTAACCGCCGAGCAGCAAGCTGTTGTTCACCATAGGGAAGGGCATGCGCGTGTAGCCGCCGTGGCGGGCGCAGGTAAAACCACGACCATGGCTGCCCGAGTGCTTCACCTGTTAGGCAGTGGCGTTTCTCCCAAGCGAATGCTGGTGCTGATGTTTAACCGCTCAGCGAAAGATGACTTCCAGCGTCGCCTAGCCAGCATGGCCCCCGCAGGCCAGCCGTTGCCCGACGTTCGTACTTTTCACTCCCTAGGCCACCGGCTGACCCAAAGCCTGTGCCGCTGGGGGGCGCTCGCCCCCAGGCGGCTACTCTCTGCTGAATGGCAAATGGAGCGCTTGCTTCGTCAAGCTAGCCTAAATGTGCTTGCCGGCCAGGTAGATCGTCGCGACGCTGCGCTGGAAGGTGATCGGCTAGAGGCGTTGGCGCATTTTTGTGGCCTAGTGAAGGCCGAAATGCTGCCTGCGGCGGCGCTTTATGAGCGCCTTAATTACGAGCCGGATACCGACTATTTTCCTACGGCCTTCGAAGAAGCTGAGCGTCTGCTGCACGCTGAAGGCGTCATGACCTATGCGGACCTGCTCTACCGCCCACTGCAGGCCCTGGAAGCGGACGCCACGCTCCGCAAGCGGGTCGAAGGTTTCTTGGATCATGTGATTGTTGATGAGTACCAGGATATCAATACGGTTCAGCAGCGGCTGCTGGCCGTGCTTGCTGGGCCGAGTGCGAATGTGATGGCTGTGGGCGATGCTAACCAGTGTATTTATGAGTGGCGCGGTGCTCGTCCAGACACGATGCTGGAGAACTTTACCGCCACCTTCGGCAAAGCCACCGACTATCCGCTCTCCATGACCTTTCGCCACGGGCATGCCTTGGCGCTGACGGCTAACCACGCCATCATGGCCAATCAGCGTCGGCCCGATCAGCTCTGCTTGGCCGAAGCAGGTAATCCCGATACTCGCATAACCGTAGGTCAAGGAAGCCGACTGTTACTGGATGCCTTGATGGACTGGCAGGCCCAGGGGAGGGCGCTCAGTGATGCTAGCCTGCTAGTGCGAAGCTGGGCGCTCTCGGTGCCTTTCCAGCTTGCCTTGCTGCAGGCGGGTATCCCCTTTCGTCTGCTGCGAGAAGATCGCTTCGTGTTCCGCTTGCCCCTGGTGCAGGCGTTGGCAGGTTATCTGAAACTCTCCAGGCGTCCAGAACTGCTTCACGACCCAGAGCAGTTGCTGCTGCTGTTATCTCAGCCAACCCCCTTTGTCGCCCGTGAACGCCTGCAGCGTCTGGCTTACCAGTTAGCGACAACCCAGCAGTGGCCGGAGCGGCACGAGCCCGTTCTGGCAGCGCTAAAACCGTTACAGCGGCGCACGCTAAAAAAACGCTGGGAGCTACTGTGTGAGCTGCCCAAACTTAACGTATGGCCCCCGGCCAAATTGCTCGGCCATGTGGTAGAGGCGATTGACGCTGAAAAAACGCTGAAACGTGCCGCCGCTAGACGCGATAAAGGAGAGGAGGACGTGCGTTTGCTCGACGTGCTGATTGAGCAGGCTGAGAGCGTACAAGATCCAGATGCCTTCATTGAGCTACTTGAACGTCCGGTGGAGAATCAGGCTGGCGGCGTGCTGGTCAGTACCGTGCACGGTGCCAAGGGCCTCGAGTGGCCGCTAGTGGCCGTTGCAGGCGTTAATGAAGAAGACTTTCCCCACTATAGCCGCGATAACCCGCTGAATGATGAGCGCTTAGAGGAGGAGCGGCGGCTGTTTTATGTGGCCATCACGCGTGCCAAGGAGCAGTTGCTGGTTCTTCACGACGGAGGTGCACATCGGCCAAGCCGTTTTATTGCCGAAAGTGCCTGGCAGGATGGTATGCGTGTCGCCGCTTGTTTAGCTAATCAGCAGGCGCCAGATACGCCGTTAGAAGTGCAATCCCCTAGCTTAGTGGCCCGTTACTTGGAAAGAGTAGGGCGCGCCGACATTGCCTTAGCCGCACCACAGGTGAAGGAGTCTTCAGCTGGTTACCAAGCGGGTAGCCACTACTACCCCGGTCAGCGCTTGCTGCACGCAGTGTTTGGCGAAGGCGAAGTGGCGGCAGTAGAGGGTAATCCGTCCGACCCGGTGATTGATGTGCGGTTTGTGCAAGCCGGGCGACGTCGTCTCATCGCCCGCCGTGCACCTATTGAGGTGATGGAGCCTCCGGTGCAGCCAGCGTAGCTAGCCGCACCGTCGCTATCCCTGTTAGTTACCTATTTGGTCTGTTACATGTTTGGGTAGTTCGGACCGCCACCGCCTTCCGGCGCTACCCAGGTGATGTTCTGGGCGGGGTCTTTAATATCACAGGTTTTGCAGTGTACGCAGTTCTGGAAGTTAATCTGGAAGCGCGGCTTGCCTTGATCATCTTCGACGACTTCATACACCCCCGCCGGGCAGTAGCGCTGGGCAGGCTCGGCATACTTGGGCAGGTTGTCACGAATCGGCAGCTCTGGGTCTGCAAGCCGCAGGTGGCAGGGCTGATCCTCTTCATGGTTCGTATTAGATAAAAACACCGAGGTGGATTTGTCGAACGATAGCTTGCCGTCCGGTTTCGGGTAGTTGATTTTCTCGAACTCAGCGGCAGGCTTTAGCGCGCCGTGGTCGGTCGTGGTGTCATGAACGTTGGGGAGCTTATTGCCCAGCAACTGGTTCACAAAGTTATAGGCGCCACCGCCAACCGTGCCATATTTGTGAATGGCAGGGCCGAAGCTCGCGCTCTCTTTTAGCTCCTGATAGGCCCAGCTGGCTTCCCACTTGCTGGTAAAGTTGGCAAGCTCTTGCCCACCCTCATCGCCATCTTTGATGGCTTCAAAAACGCTCTCTGCAGCGACCATGCCAGACTTCATCGCCGTATGCAGGCCTTTGATCTTGGCAAAGTTCAGGGTGCCCGCGTCACAGCCAATCAACAGACCGCCAGGGAAGGTCATTTTCGGCAGGCAGTTGAACCCGCCTTTGGCAATGGCCCGTGCGCCATAAGCCACGCGTTTGCCGCCTTCCAGGTACTGGCTCAGCACCGGGTGGTGCTTCATACGCTGAAATTCATCGAACGGGGAAAGCCACGGGTTCTGGTAACCGAGGTCCATAATCAGGCCCACTACCACCTGCTGGTTTTCCGCGTGGTAGAGGAACCAACCGCCGTGGGTGTTGCTGTCTAGTGGCCAGCCGGAGCCGTGAACTACCAAGCCGGGTTCGTGCTTCTCGGCGGGCACATCCCACAGTTCTTTCAAGCCGATGCCGTAATGCTGCGGGTCGCGTCCAGCATTCAGTGAGAAGTCATTGATCAGTCGCTTGCCTAGGTGGCCCCGTGCGCCCTCTGCAAACAGCGTGTACTTAGCGCGTAGCTCCATTCCCGGCATGTGGCCATCTTTAGGCGTACCGTCGGCACCTACGCCCATATCGCCAATCAGGATGCCGCGCACCACATTATCTTCAATGATGACTTCCTGAGCAGCAAAACCAGGAAATATTTCAACGCCCAGCGATTCCGCCTGCTCGGCCAGCCAGCGGCACAGGTTGCCTGCGCTAATCACGTAGCGAGTCAGTTCACCCCCGGTGTTGTGCATGCTCTTGGGTACCAGCGCATTGGGGATTTTCTGCGCCTTTTCGGCATCCTTCAGCAAATAGACATCGTCGCGCGTGGCGGGCGTATTCAGGGGAGCGCCGCGCTCTTCCCAGTCGGGAAACAGCTCCGCCAGGGCGCGGGGTTCGAATACCGCGCCAGACAGAATATGCGCTCCCACTTCAGATCCCTTCTCGACCACGCAAACGGTTAGCTCTTGCTCCGCCTCGTTGGCCTGCTGCATCAAACGGCAGGCGGCGGCCAAGCCAGAGGGGCCTGCGCCCACGATGACCACGTCAAAGTCCATTACATCGCGTTCAACGTTTTCCACCCGGTTTCTCCTTATTCTCATAAGCGCCATCTGTATCTGGCTAGCGAATGGGCACTAGCTTATGAAAAGATGGCCTTAATTTAAAACGGTCGTTTGCTTCTGGTTATCTCCCATGATAGGCATAATACCCGTGTCAGGTCACCCCTACGATGGCAAAAGCACACTTTATAAGTGTCGGTACGAATAGCGATACCGGCGGGCTACGACCAAGGCCGCACGAAGAGAAAGTTGTTGCTGGTGGGTAGGCTGTGGCAAATTGATAGGGTTTTTCATTTGCTAGCCTATCAAACGCTTGCATGAATTTTGAGCGCAGCCACTAGGTGGCGGCGCCTAGTCAGGTTAACGGCTTCTATCACGAGCCAAGCGAGGAACCTATGAAAGTACTCGTCGCGGTGAAACGCGTCATCGACTACAACGTCAAAATCCGCGTCAAAGCGGACCACTCTGATGTAGACCTTACCAACGTTAAAATGGCCATGAACCCCTTCTGCGAAATTGCCGTGGAAGAGGCGGTGAGCCTGAAAGAGAAGGGTGTGGCCACCGAGGTCGTGGCCGTGACCGTGGGCCCCAAGGCCGCCCAAGAGCAGCTGCGCACCGCGCTGGCGCTGGGGGCCGACCGCGCCATTCATATTGAAACCGACGAGCGCGCCGAATCGCTGGCGGTGGCCAAACTGCTTGCCAAAGTGGTGGACGAAGAGCAGCCCGGCCTCGTCATCCTCGGCAAACAGGCCATCGACACCGACAACAACCAGACCGGCCAGATGCTCGCCGCGCTGACCAATCTGCCGCAAGGCACCTTCGCCTCAGAAGTCGCGGTAGATGGTGACAAGGTCAACGTGACCCGTGAAATCGACGGCGGCCTGCAAACCGTCGCGCTGACACTCCCGGCCATCGTCACCACTGACCTGCGCCTCAACGAGCCGCGCTACGCCAAGCTGCCGGACATCATGAAGGCCAAGAAAAAGCCGCTGGATGTCAAAACCCCCGCTGACTACGGCGTGGAAGTGGCTTCCAAGGTCACGCTGCTCAAAGTGGAATCCCCCGCCGAGCGCAAAGGCGGTATCAAAGTCGCCTCGGTGGATGAGCTGATCGACAAACTGAAAAACGAAGCCAAAGTGATTTAAGGTCGGCGTGACGTTGATCGACATGCTTTGAAAGGAGTGAATTCTATGAGCATTCTGGTACTTGCCGACCTGCATGAAGGTCAGTTGGCCAGCGCCACCGCCCACGTCGTGGCAGCGGCCCAAGCCATTGGTGGCGATATCGATGTGCTGGTCGCCGGTGAAGGCGTCCAGGCCGCCGCTGACGCGGCAGCCAAACTCGATGGCGTGCGTAAAGTACGCGTGGCAGACAACGCCGTCTACGCCCATCAGCTGGCCGAGCCCATGGGTGCGCTGCTGGTAGAGCTGGCAGGTGATTACACCCACGTACTGGCCAGCGCCTCCACCACCGGTAAAAACGTCCTGCCACGCTTGGCGGCCCTGAAAGATGTCAGCCAGCTGTCGGATGTGATTGCCGTCGAAAGCGCCGATACTTTCCTGCGCCCGATTTATGCCGGTAACGCCATCGCCACGGTCAAAAGTGACGACGCGCTGAAAGTCATTACCGTGCGCACCACCGCGTTCGATGCGGTGGGCCAGGGCGGCAGCGCAGCCGTGGAAGCGGTAGCGTTCGCCGCTGACAACAGTCAATCCAGCTTTGTCAAAGAAGAGCTGGCCCAGAGCGACCGCC